>OGSL01000004.1_pt1 | contig 261121 bp, 238 predicted proteins | sample 1573881 | NCBI WGS metagenome assembly OGSL01 (sample SAMN03295838, study PRJEB24534) | human gut metagenome | isolation source: fecal sample 6 from infant 5 | host: Homo sapiens | place: USA: Pittsburgh, PA | collected 2014-07 | reverse complement strand
TACTGCAGCACTTTACTCGCACCCGCATCCTGAACAAGCCGATGAACATGCAGCTTCTGGGTGATGCACAGCCGCGTCCTGAGCGTCGTGGCGGTGGTGAGCGTCGCGAAGGTGGCCGCAGCTTCGGCGGTGGTGAACGCCGTGAAGGTGGTCGCAGCTTCGGTGGTGAGCGTCGTGAAGGCGGTCGTAGCGAAGGTCGTAACTTCAGTGGCGAACGTCGCGCTCCGCGTCGTGACCGCGAAGAAGGCTCCAGCCGTCGTCGTTTCGGTGACGCATAATCGCGCAGTAAGCCAGCTTTACACTTCGTAAAGTAATTGATACAACCCCGGTGCAAAACATCGGGGTTTCTTTTATCTGTTATGTACTCTTGTACTGGTACAATGCATCGGTATTTTACCTTACTGGAGAAGATAGCATGGCAACACTGACAACCACACAAGCGACCCCTTCGTTGCTTGCCGGTGTGGTGATTATTGGCGGAACGGTGATTGGTGCGGGGATGTTTTCACTGCCAGTGGTCATGTCAGGCGCGTGGTTCTTTTGGTCGATAGCGGCCCTGGTGTTCACCTGGTTTTGTATGCTGCATTCCGGGCTAATGATTCTGGAAGCGAACCTCAATTACCGCATTGGTGCGAGCTTCGATACCATTACCAAAGATTTGCTGGGCAACGGCTGGAATGTGATTAACGGTCTCTCCATCGCTTTTGTGCTCTATATCCTGACCTACGCTTATATTTCAGCGAGCGGTTCTATTCTGCATCACACCTTTGCTGAGCTGTCGTTAAACGTCCCGCCTCGTGTTGCAGGCCTTGGGTTTGCGCTGCTGGTCGCCTTTATCGTCTGGCTATCTACCCGCGCAGTGAGCCGGATGACGGCGATTGTGCTGGGGGCGAAAGTTATCACTTTTTTCCTCACCTTCGGCAGTTTGCTGGGGCATGTTCAACCCGCGACATTATTCAATATGGCGGAAAGCAATGCGTCCTATACGCCGTACTTGCTGATGACACTGCCGTTTTGTCTGGCGTCGTTTGGTTACCACGGTAATGTGCCGAGCCTGATGAAGTTCTATGGTAAAGATCCGCGCACTATCGCGCGTTGCCTGGTATATGGCACGTTGCTGGCGCTAGCCCTGTATATGGTATGGCTGTTGGGCACGATGGGGAATATTCCACGTCCGGAGTTTATCGGCATTGCCCAGAAGGGCGGCAATATTGATGTGCTGGTGCAGGCGTTAAGCGGCGTGCTGAACAGCCGCAGTCTGGATCTGCTGCTGGTGGTCTTCTCCAACTTTGCGGTGGCGAGTTCTTTCCTTGGCGTGACCCTGGGCTTGTTTGACTATCTGGCCGATCTGTTCGGTTTTGATGATTCGGCACAGGGGCGCTTTAAAACTGCGCTGCTGACGTTTCTGCCTCCCATTGTCGGTGGTTTGTTGTGGCCAAATGGCTTTCTCTACGCGATTGGCTATGCGGGGCTGGCGGCGACAATCTGGGCGGCAATTGTGCCAGCTTTACTGGCTAACGCATCGCGTAAACGCTTTGGCAGCCCGCGTTTTCGCGTCTGGGGCGGCAAGCCGATGATTGCGCTGATCCTTGTGTTTGGCGTGGGCAATGCGCTGGTGCATGTGCTGTCGAGCTTTGATCTTTTGCCGGTTTACCGTTAATGTTCCTGTCCCGGCTGGCGCTCTGCTTAGCCGGGCTACGGGTGGGGTAACCCGGATAAAGCACAGCGCGCTGCATCCGGGAAAAACCTAACCCAGCAGTTCCTCTTTCACCTGCATCGCCAAATCAAACGAATGCAAACGCGCCTGGTGATCAAAGATTTGTCCGTTAACCATAATCTCATCAGCCTGGGTTTCGCGCAGTACAGACTCCAGCCCGTGACGCACTTTCGCCTTATCGCCCACCAGTGACATTCCCAGCGCCTGCTGTACGCCATATTGCTCTGACGGCGACCAGAACTGATCCATATTTTGGATCGGTGGTGGCAACTGGCCGGTTTCCCCACGGCGCAATTTCACGAAAGCCTGCTGCATGGAGGTAAACAGGAATTCCGCATCGCGGTTACTGTCTGCCGCAACGATATTGATACACACCATGGCATACGGTTTTTCCAGTCGCGCGGAAGGCTTGAATTGGGTGCGATACAGATGCAACGCCTGGAACAGCATGTCCGGTGCAAAGTGCGAAGCAAACGCAAACGGCAGACCAAGCTGTGCCGCCAGTTGAGCACTATAAAGACTGGAACCGAGTAGCCATACCGGAATTTTCTCGCCATAACCCGGCACCGGGCGAACGTGCGGATTCGGGTCGTTGGCATCAAACCAGTCCACCAGTTCGGCAACATCGCGCGGGAAATTATCCACATCGCCGCTCATATGGCGACGCAGTGCCCGCATGGTTGGTTGATCGCTACCTGGCGCGCGCCCAAGACCCAGATCGATACGGCCCGGATAGAGCGTGTTAAGCGTACCGAATTGTTCGGCAATCACCAGCGGAGCATGGTTTGGCAGCATGACACCGCCGGATCCCAGATGCAGAGAGGTGGTATTGGCCGCCAGATAGCCAATCAAGACGGATGTCGCCGCACTGGCGATACCCACCATATTGTGGTGCTCAGCCAGCCAGAAACGGTGATATCCGCGCTTTTCAGCAAGCCTTGCGAGATCAAGAGAATGGGCGAAGGCCTCTTTAGCAGAAGCGCCCTGTGGGATCGGTGCCAGATCCAGCACCGAGAAGGCAATCGTTTTGTCGGTCATAACGGCTCACTTTGCTACAGCATAGTCATCAGATTGAAGGTCTTCTTCCAGCCTGGCGCATCCAGGATGCGTCGGCCAGAAAAGCTGCATCTTTAATAGTGCATTAAAATCTGATGACTGTTGTTAACAAAGTGAGCGGTTTCTTAAGCCTGGAGCTCCAGACCCGGCAGACGTCGCCAGTAGCCGTTACAGTCACTGTTTGCTGTCAGCGGCAAAGGCGCTTGTCCATTTTCATTGGCGCGAAAGGCGTCGAGCATGGCAAACGTCTCTTCCCCCATGGGTGACAACCGTACCATGTCCACGATACCTGCCATCGACTTGAGTTCATTGCCCAGGTTGTAGACGTAACCACTCATGGTCTGGATGCCATTAAGCACGAACACCTGCTGATTTTCCTGCGACAGCATACGGCGTCCATTTGGATATTTAATGCAGCAGGTTTCGCACTCATCTTTCGGCCTGTCTTCCGAGCGTGCGGTAAAGCAGCGCGCGGAATAGGCCAGCGGCAGATGCCCGTAACTCAGCACTTCCACTTCGAACTGATCGCGAATACCCAGCGTTTCGCACTGTTCGAGCAAGTTAATGAGCCAGTCGCGCGAAAGTTCTACCGGCATGCACCAGCGCATCATCCCTTGCTTAAGCAGCAGACGCAGCGTAACGGCGTTGTAGCAGTTTAGCGCGTGTCCCGCGACGAAGGGCAATTTGCGCTCGGCACACAGGTTCACCACGCCGAGATCGCTGGCCTCCAGCAGGAAATCGCCGTTATCGACATAGCGTTTGAGTTCGTTAAGCTCTGACGAGGCTTGCACCAGCGCAAGAGTCGAGAGCACGACCTGTTTGCCGCTGTCGGCAAGTTGTTTCGCCATATCCAGCCAGTCGCCCACTTTAGTGGCGCGACGCTTGCTGCACACCGCTTCGCCAAGATAAATCACATCTGCGCTGCTGTTTGCGGCTTGCTGGTAAAACGCCTCTAACGTCTCTTTTGACCAGTACCAGAGCACGGGTCCGAGTGAATATTTCATCGTGTTTCCTACTGCCATTTGCGATGGTAAGCGCCAAGCGTGGTCTGCGTGCCTTCTGACATCGCACCCAGCGTGTTCATCCAGGCGGATTGCGGCACGAAGTTCTGCGGATCGGCAATGCAGCGGTCAATGGCCTGTCGCCAGACTTTGGCCACCTGACTCACATAGGCCGGGCTGCGCTGACGGCCCTCAATTTTCACCGAGGCAATATTGGCCGCCAGCAGTTCAGGCAATAATTCCAGCGTATTCAGGCTGGTGGGCTCTTCCAGCGCGTGGTAGCGCTCACCATCGACCAGATAGCGGCCTTTACACAGCGTCGGATAGCCTGCGTTTTCACCATCCTGGTAGCGGTCGATCAGCACTTCATTGAGGCGTGATTCCAGCCCCTGCGGGGTTTGCTGCCAGCGCACAAAACGTGCCGGAGAGCAGGCGCCCACGGTATTTGGCGACTCACCCGTCAGGTAAGAGGAGAGATAGCAGCGCCCTTCAGCCATGATGCACAGGCTGCCAAAGGCAAAGACTTCCAGCGGCACAGGGGTGACGCGGGCTAACTGTTTAACCTGATGAATAGATAAAACGCGAGGCAGGACAACGCGGGCGACGTCAAAATGGCGATGATAGAAGCGAATGGCTTCTTCATTGGTTGCCGATGCCTGCACAGAAACATGGCGTTCGATATGGGGATAACGCGTTGCAGCATATTCCAGCATAGCCAGATCGGCGAGAATCAACGCATCCGCACCAATTTGCGCGGCCATATCCACAGCGCGCTCCCAGCGTTGATAACCATCAGGATGCGCGAAGGTGTTAATCGCGATATGCAGTTTGCGTCGGTGCTGATGCACAAAACTGACCGCTTCCTGCAGTTTCTTTTCTGTAAAATTGAGACCGGCAAAGTGGCGGGCGTTGGTATCATCTTTCAGGCCGATATAGACGGCGTCGGCACCGTTTTCGATGGCCGCTTTGAGTGCCGGAAGGTTTCCGGCAGGGCAGAGCAACTCCATAATTTATCCTGAAATCAGGGGCTGTATTGGCCCTGGCAACCCACGTGGGGCGCTAAATTGTTAATGAACTGGGATTTTAGTTAACCTGGTAGCGACAATTTTTGATTTGAGGCAGTTAATTGTGTATTGGTGACATCAATAATCGAGGCATTCTTCTTACGTAATTGTTGATTTACGCCGCCATGTCGTTTATCTGATATGGCAAAATAGAAGGAATTTTCATTTCAGGGAGTAATGCTCGTGTTGGAAAAACTGCGCTCACGTCTCGTTCACGTTGGCCCGTCTTTGTTGAGCGTGCCGGTTAAGCTGACGCCTTTCGCCATTAAACGGCAGGTTCTGGAGCAGGTCTTATGCTGGCAGTTCCAACAGGCGCTGGCAGACGGGGAGCTAGAGTTTCTTGAAGGCCGCTGGTTAAGTATCCAGGTTCGCGATATTGGCCTGACGTGGTATACCTCGGTTGAAAATTCACGATTAATCGTGCGTGAGTCTGCCACGGCTGATGTCAGTTTCAGCGCAGATGCCAGCGACCTGTTGATGATCGCCGCGCGCAAACAGGATCCGGATACGCTGTTCTTTCAACGCCGACTGGTCATTGAAGGTGACACGGAGCTTGGGTTGTATGTGAAAAACCTGATGGACGCCATTGAGCTGGAGCAGATGCCGAAAGCACTTCGCATCATGCTACTGCAACTGGCGGATTTTGTTGAAGCCGGCCTGCAAGCGCCGGACTCAACGCCACAATCTTCTGTAGGTGAACCATGCTGATTCGAGTAGAAATTGGGATTGATGCACCGGGAATCGACGCGCTTTTGCGCCGCACTTTTGCGGATGAACGCGAAGCGACGCTGGTGCACGATCTGCGCGAAGACGGCTTAATTACACTTGGGCTTGTCGCAACGGATGATGAAGGGCAGGTCATCGGTTATGTCGCATTCAGTCCGGTTGCCGTGCAGGGCGAAGATTTACAGTGGGTTGGCCTTGCGCCATTGGCCGTCGATGAGGCGTATCGTAGCCAGGGCCTTGCTCGCCAGTTGGTATACGAAGGGTTGGACTCACTCAATGAGTTTGGCTATGCCGCCGTGGTGACGCTGGGTAATCCTGACTTTTTCGGCCATCTGGGCTTTGAGCCTGCGGCGAAGTTCGGTCTGCATTGCCGTTGGCCGGATACCGAAAGCGCTTTCCAGCTCCACCCTTTGGCAGACGATGCGTTAAATCATGTGAAGGGGCTGGTGGAATACCACGAGCACTTTAATCGCTTCTAATCGGCTGCGGTAACCAGGCCTTCTAATAGCGCTTCAAAGATGCCATCTCCGGCAACGAGGCGCTCCTTCTGGCGTTTTGTCAGTTGCTTGATGCGATACTCCATACGCAGCGCCAGCGAGCGCTCTCCCACTGGCGCGGAGAATGCCAGCGTGAGTTCCCCCTTTCCCCGCAGTGCTTTTGCGCCTTTGCCGCTTTGATGCTGCATAAAGCGACGCGCCACATCGGTGGTAATACCGGTATAAAGGCTGTTGTCCGCCGTGCGGATGAGATAAAGAGACCAGAGCGTCATAACGTCATTCATTGTGCTAATGTGAAAGAAAAATAACACGAGGATGAAGAGAAATGGAAACTCTTGCGGCCATTAGTCGCTGGCTGGCGAAGCAGCATGTTGTGACCTGGTGTGTGGCCAACAGGGGGGAGTTGTGGTGTGCGAATGCTTTTTATATCTATGATCCGCAAAAAGTCGCATTTTATCTTCTGAGTGAGGATCATACGCGTCATTCGCAGATGACCGGCCTGCAAGCGAACATTGCCGGAACTGTGAATGGGCAACCAAAGACGGTCGCACTTATTCGCGGCGTGCAATTCGCCGGGGAGATTCGGCGTCTTGAGGAGGCGGAAAGCGTCGGCCCGCGTGCGCAGTACAACCGACGCTTTCCTGTTGCCCGCGTTTTATCGGCGCCGATGTGGGAAATTCGCCTCACCGAGCTGAAATTCACCGATAACACGCTGGGCTTTGGTAAAAAGCTTCACTGGATACGTGACTCAGGCACCCAGCAGCCGTAATGCTTCGCGGTTAAACGCGGGGAGATCATCCGGCGTACGGCTGGTGACCAGTTGGTTATTATCAACCACCACTTCCTGGTCGTAGAATTCGCCTCCCGCGTTTTTCACATCCACCACGATCGGTTTCACCGCCGTCAGTTTTCTGCCGCGCAGAACATCGGCACTAATCAAAAGCTGCGGTCCGTGGCAAATCGCAAACACAGGTTTCCCGCTGTTAATAAAATCGCGGGTAAAGGTGACGAAACGGTTGTCGCCACGCAGAGAGTCTGGCGAATGTCCGCCTGGCAGAAGCAGGGCATCGAAGTCGGCGGGCCGGACGTCATCAATCGCTTCGTCGATGGTCACGCTGGCATCGCCTTGCTTACCTTTCACTGTCTTACCCGCCTGCTTCTCTATCGTAACCACTTCGTGGCCTGCCTTACGAAACTCCTCTGCCGGAGACGTAAATTCTGAATCTTCAAATTCGTCGGTGATCAAGACTGCAATTTTCTTGCTCATGTATCCTCCGTTATTCAGCTCAGGCTGGTCATTTTCAACAATAATGACTATCAGGATTATTAAGCCTGGTTCAGGGCGATGACATTGCAAGGCAGACTATTCTGCAAAAGGAGAGGATATGAGTCGGGTATTGATAACGGGCGCAACCGGGTTGGTTGGCGGGATCTTACTGCGGATGCTGGCGAATGATGCTCGCGTTGATGCCATTGCAGCCCCCACGCGTCGGCCATTAGAACCGATCTCTGGTGTGTTCAATCCTCATGATCCCCAGTTAACCGATGCACTCGCCATGGTGACGGAGCCCGTTGATACTGTTTTTTGCTGCCTGGGAACGACACGACGTGAAGCGGGTAGCAAAGAGGCCTTTATACATGCCGATTACACACTGGTGGTCGACACGGCGTTAACAGGGCTACGCCTGGGGGCACGGCACATGCTGGTGGTGAGTGCGCTGGGCGCTAATGCACGTTCGCCGTTTTTCTATAATCGGGTGAAAGGCGAGATGGAAAATGCGCTGATGGAGCAAGAGTGGGAGCGTTTGACCATTGCGCGCCCGTCGATGCTACTGGGGAACCGTGAAAAGCATCGTGTTAACGAGTCACTGTTTGCCCCGTTGTTTCGCATCATGCCGGGGAATTTGAAATCGATTGCTGCACAGGATGTGGCCAGCGCGATGCTGAAAGCGGCCTTTTCTCCTTCTTCGCAACGTGTGGAGATCCTCTCCTCTGCCCGACTGCGCGCGATGGCAAGTGATTAATCATTTTCAAATAAATAGCCCAGGAGTACTATTCGCCGGGTAATTATTTCTGCATTTATCCCCCGGAGAATGGTATGACTGGTCAGTCTTCATCTCGGGCGGCGACACCGGTGCAATGGTGGAAACCCGCTCTCTTTTTTCTCGTCGTGATCGTGGGTCTCTGGTATGTGAAGTGGCAGCCCTATTACGGAAAAGCCTTCATCGCCGCTGAAACTCACAGTATTGGTAAATCTATTCTCGCTCAGGCCGATGCCAGCCCATTCCAGGCGGCTCTTGACTATGCCATGGTCTATTTTCTTGCCGTCTGGAAAGCGGCGGTGCTGGGGGTGTTGCTGGGTTCGTTAATTCAGGTGCTTATTCCGCGAAACTGGCTGATTCGTACTCTTGGGCAAAAGCGACTGAGCGGGACACTCTTTGGCACGCTGTTTTCCCTGCCGGGCATGATGTGCTCCTGCTGTGCAGCACCCGTTGCGGCGGGAATGCGTCGTCAGCAGGTCTCGATGGGCGGCGCGCTGGCATTCTGGATGGGCAACCCGCTGCTTAACCCGGCAACCCTGGTTTTTATGGGCTTTGTGCTGGGCTGGCATTTTGTCGCTATGCGACTGATTGCCGGGTTAGTGATGGTTATTGGCGTGGCGACACTGGTGCAGTATCTGGTCAAGGATGATATCCAGCAGACGGCACCGGTCGATCTTTCGTTGCCGGAACCGGAAGGGCACTTTTTTGCCCGCTGGGGAAAGGCGCTGTGGGTTCTGTTCTGGAGCACAATCCCGGTTTATATCCTTGCCGTGCTGGTACTGGGCGCCGCCCGTGTCTGGCTGTTCCCGCATGCCGATGGTGCAATTGATAATTCCCTGATGTGGGTGGTTGCGATGGCGATAGCCGGTTGCCTGTTCGTGATCCCAACGGCGGCGGAGATTCCGATTGTCCAGACAATGATGCTGGCGGGGATGGGGACAGCCCCGGCAATGGCGCTACTGATGACGCTGCCTGCGGTCAGCCTGCCGTCGCTGATTATGCTGCGCAAATCCTTTCCGGCCAAAGCACTGTGGCTAACAGGGGGGCTGGTGGCATTAGGCGGGGTGATTACCGGAACGCTGGCATTGTTTTAACTGATTCTCCCCGGTGGTGCTATGCCCGCCGGGGAGAAGAGTCAACGCTATTTAATCATTGTAAACGCGGTGGTGACATGTTTCACACCGCTGACGCGGCTGGCGATATCCGCCGCGGCTCTGCCTTCACGATCGGTCACCAGGCCCAGCAAGAACACTTCGCCATTCTCAGTGGTGACTTTCACATTGGACGATTTCACCTGGTCGCTACTGAGCAGTTGCGTACGCACTTTTGAGGTGATCCAGGTATCGCTGGCGGCCGTTCCCATACCAATTGGCTGGCCCTGGCGAATTTCGTTGTAGACCTCTGTTGCACCGTCTACGCCCATGGCGATTTGCTTAGCACGTGACGAGAGATCGGTGGTTGGCGCCTGACCCACCAGCAGGACTTTCCCCTGATACGCCGTGACGTTTATGCGAGCCTGTTTTTTAATCTGTTCGTCTTTAGACAGCGCGCTGTTAACGCGAAGTTCAAGAGTACCGTCATCCACCTGAGTGCCAACCGTGCGTGGATCGGTTGCCGCTTTGGTACCGACAGCAGCTGAACCGACCACCACTGCGCCTACACAGCCTTGTAGCAGCAGTGCGGAAATAAGGACTGCGAGGGGCGTAAATGCCTTCATATGTACTCCTTAATCATCCTGGTGAGGGAAAAGCGTGTTATCTATCAGATCGCATAAACAATTTACCGTCAGCATATGCATTTCCTGTATGCGTGCGCTGCGGTGGGAAGGAATACGTATCTCGACATCCTGTGGCCCCAACAATCCGGCCAGTTCACCACCGTCATACCCCGTAAGCGCCACGATACTCATGTCGCGCGTTACTGCGGCTTCAACGGCTTTAACAATATCGCGGCTGTTTCCACGCGTGGAAATCGCCAGCAATATGTCGCCTGCGTGTCCGAGTGCCCGAACCTGCTTTGCATAAATTTCGTCATGCAGACGATCGTTTGCGATTGCCGTTAAGACCACATTATCGGTATTAAGTGCAATGGCAGGTAAACTTGGGCGTTCCGTTTCAAAACGATTAATCATACTGGCAGCAAAATGCTGTGCGTTGGCGGCGGAAGTTCCATTGCCACAACAGAGGATTTTGTTGCCGTTAAGCAGGGAATGGACCATGGTCATGGCCGCGCGTGAAATTGCGTCTGGCAGCGCTTCTGCCGCCGCAATCTGGGTTTGAATGCTTTCTGTAAAGCAAACTTTAATTCTATCGAGCACGGGTGATCCCTATCATTCAGTCATTATGAGCGGTCGTTAAAGGCGTTTTGTATCCACTCAACTTCATTTTCGGTGAAGGCTACCACATCGAACCGGCAATCCACAGTATCAAAACTCCCATTGTGCCGGGCCAGCCACAAACGGGCGGCATGCAGTAATTTACGTTGCTTGCTGGCGGTGACACTGGCCGCGGCGCCGCCGAAAAGTGACGACTTGCGATAGCGCACTTCCACAAACACCGTTGTCGACTTGTCCTGCATAATCAAGTCTATCTCACCGCCGCGCTCGCGCACGTTAGCGACAAGAAAGCGCATTCCCTTGCGCTCAAGCCAGTGACGCGCCTGTAACTCCCACGCATCACCGGTCTGCTTACGGGTCAACTGGCGGGGACGATTTGCCCCTGCTGGTATTTGAGCCATGACAACTTCCTGTTAATCACGCATTCCTGAGTGGCGGTCAAATCGCCCGTGTTACCGTTAATTTCAAACCCTGGCACCTGACGCATTTGCGAGAAGTGGTTCGCCAGCGTCCAGGCATCCGCGCCCATCGCATACAGGCGCGCCAGGGAGTAGTCATTATTGGTATGCATCAACGCCTGTTGCATCAGTGCCGGGTTGCTACCAGCGAGCATCGGTATTTCGCTAAACTGCAACCCTTCCATCTCCAGACGGAAGTCCGGGCCTGAACCGCCCTGAGCGCTACGGGAGCTGGCATACAGAACAATGCCGCTCTGGCTACCGGTACGCATCGCAATCATCGGTTTGATAAGGGCGATTTCATCCTGTGTCGCGACGATATAGACAGAATCAATATTGCCGCCGCCGGTGATCTGCGCTTCAGTTGGCGGAGCCGGAATATTCAACCCGCCAATGGTTACGCCCTGCTGCTGCGGCAGACTGGCCGTGACAGGGCTACCCGTCATTGCAATACCGGAACCGCTGTTAATACCCATGCGTAATTCTGCCGTCGAGCCGAATTTTTGCTGCAGCACGATACCGCCGCCCAGTTTTTGCCACTCCTGGGCGAAAGCGCTGGCGACGCGATCGCCAAGTGAGCTACGCGGCAACAGCAACAGCGGCGTATGACGGCCTTGCTGGTGAATATGGCGTGCCGCATCGCGGGCTTCATCTTCCGGGGAGAGGGCGAAGTAACAGATATTCGGACGGTTTTCGACTTTCTCTGGCTGGTTTAACGCCAGCACGTTCAGCGGTGTCTGGCTACGCATTAGCTCTTCGACGTGATTTTTCAGCAATGGCCCAACAACAATGCTCGCACCATCTTTCTGTACCTGGCTCAACACCTGGTCAAGCGGCTGTGAGCTGGTGTCATAGACTTTCAGCACGGCGGTCGGATTGGCCGGGGTGCTGGCAACGGCAGGAGTATTCACCGGTTGTCCTGCCGGGGCGGCCGGATCGGTTTGTTCAGCAGGAGCCTGTGTGGTTTGCTCAGCAGGTGACGTTTGTTGCGTCTGGTCTGCCGGAGCCTGTACCGGCGGCGTTACCGGTGCGCTAGCCGCAGGCGCGGACTGCGGCGTGGTCAGGTCGCTGACATTGGTTTGGGCGGGGCTGACAACGTCTGCTGTGGTCGCCATTGTCGCGGCCTGGGCTACCTGAACAGGCACGGCCGGGCCAGAAACAGTAGTGGTGCCGTTTTTCGCCGCTTCAAAACCCTGCTGGATCGCGCGGCTAAAGACGGCTGCCTGGCCATTTAACGGCAGCAGCAACGCGATTTGATTGACCGATGCCGGACGGAAATTTTGTACATTCGCCAGTTGGCTCGGTAACAGAACCGCGCCAGGATTTTGCGGGAAGCGTTTCTGCCAGTCCGCAATACCCGCTTTTAGCATGTTCGGATCGTTGCGGTTATTGGACCATACGCGTTGTAAATCCAGCCATCCTTGCAGCACCGTTTCGTCCTGACTCACCTGAATGGCGTTGGCCTGATCGGGCGTCAGGGAAGAGAGCGTCTGCCAGGTCGCATCAATATTCTTTTGTTTGTCCGGTGCCGCAGTCAGCAGCGGTTGCTGTGCGATAAGGGCACGCAGCAGTGTCGGCGACGGTTTGTTCTGGCTTGCGGTGATCACATCCTGCCAGTAACGGGCTTGCTGATTCTGACTAAACCCTTTCAGATCGACCTTGCTCAGCAGTGCCTGCGCACCGGCGTAGTCTTGTTGCGTGAGTTTGAGCTCAGCACTCAGCAAGGTTTGCTCAGCGCGCTGCTCGTCATTCAACTCTTGAGGTAATTGGCCCAACAATTCACTGGCCTGCTGGGTCCTGCCTTCTTTCAGCAGTGCACGAATGGCGAGTAATTGCCAGTTGGTCTTGCTATCATCTGAGCTTTGCTGCATCTGGTGCAGATAAAAACCCGAATCAGCCTCAGCCTTGCCCTCCAGGTGCCCGGTGCTTTGATCGACCGGGTGTGTGCCGCAGCCTGCGAACAGCAGAGCGGCCAGCACGACAGGCAGGCAGCGCATGGCTTTCGAACGTAGAAATGTTGACGGTAGCATACTGTATCCAGTGATATTTTTTACGCAATGCTCAATATTAAATCGGCAATACGGATAGAACAATGAAACAACACGAATCTGCGGACAATTATCAGGGCCAGCTCTACATTGTCCCTACGCCCATCGGCAATTTGGGTGATATTACCCAGCGTGCGCTCACCGTATTGCAGGATGTCGATCTTATCGCTGCTGAGGACACGCGCCACACCGGACTGCTGCTTTCACATTTCGCCATTAACGCCCGTCTGTTTGCCCTGCACGACCATAATGAGCAACAAAAGGCCGACACGCTGGTGGCGAAGCTAAAAGAAGGGCAAAACATCGCGCTGGTCTCCGATGCTGGCACGCCGCTGATTAACGACCCTGGCTACCATCTTGTACGCACCTGCCGTGAAGCGGGCATCCGTGTCGTTCCACTGCCGGGGCCCTGTGCTGCAATAGCAGCATTAAGTGCGGCGGGGTTACCGTCCGATCGTTTTTGTTACGAGGGGTTTCTGCCCGCCAAATCGAAAGGGCGTCGCGACACCTTAAAATCGCTGGAGACAGAACCACGCACGCTGATTTTTTATGAGTCAACGCATCGCCTGCTGGAAAGCCTGGAGGACATCGTTGCCGTGCTGGGCGAAGCACGTTACGTAGTGCTGGCCCGCGAGCTGACCAAAACCTGGGAGTCGATTTATGGCGCACCGGTAGGGGAATTGCTGGCATGGGTGAAAGAGGACGAAAACCGCCGCAAAGGTGAGATGGTGCTGATTGTCGAAGGCCATAAGGCGCAGGAAGATGCCTTACCCGCCGATGCACTGCGTACGCTGGCCCTGTTACAGGCTGAACTCCCTCTGAAAAAAGCCGCTGCGCTGGCTGCGGAAATTCACGGCGTGAAGAAAAACGCGCTCTATAAATACGCGCTGGAACAGCAGGGCGATGCCTAACCTTTCTGCCTGGGCATAACAGGTTATATCCAGGCGATTTCCTGTTTACGAACTCCGGGCTTTCGACCAAAACAGCCATGTTATTCATACCATGGCTGTTTTCGTTACGGTCATCGCAGTGGACGCGTTAAACAATCATCACGTCTTTACCCATCTTGTTCAGCGCTACTTTGTCCTTCTCGCTGATGCCCTCATCGGTAATCACGCAGTCGATTTTGTCCATCGGTAACACCTGATTAAACCCGCGGCGATTGAACTTGCTGGCGTCCAGTACCGCCACCACTTTATGTGCCGCAGCCGCCATCACGCCGCTAATCGAATAGCCTTCGTTGAAATGCGTTCATATTGATTTGCCTGAGAATTAACGCTGGGTTGTCAGAAAAATGAAAGATACGAAAGCGAAAGGAGGTTTTCGAAAGTTAAGGGCGGCAAAAAAGCAAAAAAAAAAAGCATGGCCGAAGCCATGCTAAACGATGAGGTTTATTGATGAATCAAGTCACCGGAGCCGGGTTAAAGACAGCCAGTTGGTTGTGCAGGCCCCATTGATCAGAAAAGGTTTTCTTACGACCGCTTGCGACATCAAGGATAAAGTGGAACAGCTTCCAGCCCACCTCCTCGATAGTCTCTTCGCCCGTTGCGATAGTCCCTGCGTTGATATCCATCAGGTCATACCAACGATTGGCCAGTTCAGTGCGGGTTGCCATCTTGATAACCGGCACCGCCATCAGACCGTACGGCGTACCACGACCGGTGGTGAAGACCTGCACGGTGATACCCGACGCAACCTGCTGCGTGCCGCAGACAAAGTCACTGGCCGGCGTTGCCGCGTAAATCAGACCACGCTTGGTCGGACGCTGTCCCGGAGAAAGCACTTCGGAGATGGCGCTCTTACCTGATTTCGCGATCGAGCCCAGCGCTTTTTCCACCACGTTTGCCAGACCGCCTTTCTTGTTACCCGGCGACGGGTTAGCGCTACGGTCAGTTTGCCCCATGTCCAGGTAGTTATCGTACCAGGCCATCTCTTCCAGCAGGCGTTTGCCCACTTCTTCATTGATTGCACGCGGCGTAAGCAGATGGATAGCATCACGCACTTCGGTCACTTCGGAGAACATGACCGTGCCACCGCAACGTATAAGCAGGTCAGAGGCGTAACCGACAGCCGGGTTTGCGGTCACGCCGGAGAAGGCATCACTACCACCACACTGCATACCGACAACCAGTTCAGAAGCCGGGCAGGTTTCGCGCTGGCGCTGGTTGAGTTTTTCCAGATGACGAACCGCAACCTGTAAAATATCGTCAACCATGGATTTGAAACCGACATGATGTTCATCCTGCAGACGGACAATACTGGCATCGTCTACCGGAATCGCTTTCACATCTTCTGTACCCTTAAGCAGGCGTTCAGGCTGCAGTTTTTCACAGCCCAGGCCGATGACCATCACTTCACCGCCAAAGTTCGGGTTCAGCGCGATGTTGTGAATAGTGCGGATAGGCACAACGGCTGCCGGTGCGTTAATCGCCACGCCACAACCGTACAGATGGTTCAGACCGACCACGCCATCCACATTCGGATATTTCGGCAGCAGGTCGCGTTCAATAATTTTCACCACATAGTCGACCACACCCGCCACACAATGCACGCTGGTGGTGATGCCAAGGAGATTCTTGGTACCGACTCTGCCATCGGCGTTGCGATAGCCTTCGAAGGTGTAACCCTCCAGCGGCGGCAACGGCTCGGGCACTTTAGTCGCAAGTGGCAGTGTGTTCAACGGCGGCGCTTTCGGTAATTCAACGGTGGATTCGTCAATCCAGCTTCCGCGTGCAATATCACGCACCGCATAACCGATAACTTCACCGTAACGGATAATTTCCCCGTGATGAGGAATATCTACCAGCGCAACTTTGTGACCTTGCGGGATATGTTCGATTAATTCGAGGCCATCCGGAAAACGGGTACCCGCTTTTAATCCATTGTCATTAACGATGATCGCGACATTATCGGTGTCGTGTACTTTAATATAAAACGCCGTAGGCGACTGCTGTCTAATTTCAATGTCGGCCATTATCAAGTAATCTCCAGCTAACGATACGATGCATTACTCAAAAAAAGAAAGGGAGGATATTCTGTAATTATCAGAAGTTAAAACCTCGTTTGATGAAATAAGAATGTCAGGAGTCTCAATATTAAAATGTGATCTAAATCACTTATTTTCGTGATTACCCGTCCTGTAAGGATGTGAATTACCAGATCTGTGCATCAGCGCCCAGCTATGTGTGCATATGCTCAAAATAATCTTAATGGTTCATATTAAAATTGAGCAAACCACCAGTGCGTGGCTGGCTGGCGGTGATTATACTGTGCGGTAATAAAATACAAACATGCTATTACCTGATATTACTTTTCGTGAGTTTCTTTTTATATATCGGGTAAATTACATATCAAGAAAATTATATCTTTAAATTAAGCTGCACCAGGGGAAACCATATGTCTGTGCAAAGTTCAGTTGAGGTAAAAAGGGGAATACCAACTCGCTATTTAATTCTGCTCATTATATTTATTGTTACAGCAGTTAACTATGCGGACCGCGCCACGCTCTCTATTGCGGGGACCGATGTCGCGAAAGAGTTGCATCTTGACTCGGTATCGATGGGTTACATTTTTTCTGCGTTTGGCTGGGCGTATCTGCTGATGCAGATCCCAGGTGGCTGGTTACTTGACCGCTATGGCTCGAAAAAAGTGTACACCTGGAGCCTGTTCTTCTGGTCGCTCTTTACCTTCTTGCAAGGCTTTGTCGACGTATTCCCGCTCGCATGGGCCGGGGTCTCGATGTTTATCATGCGCTTTATGCTGGGCTTCTCGGAAGCGCCTTCTTTCCCGGCAAACGCCCGTATTGTGGCGGCCTGGTTCCCGGCAAAAGAGCGCGGTACCGCTTCGGCGATTTTTAATGCGGCGCAGTATTTTTCACTCGCACTGTTCTCTCCGCTGCTGGGTTGGCTGACCTTCGCGTGGGGCTGGGAACATGTTTTCACCGTGATGGGCGTGATTGGTTTTGTGCTGACGGCGGCCTGGGTTAAATACATTCATAACCCAACTGACCATCCACGTATGACTCGCGAAGAGCTGGATTACATTTCTGCTAACGGCGCGGTGGTTGATATGGACCACAAAAAAACCGACAGCGATAAGCAATCTGGCCCGAAACTGGATTACATCAAGCAACTGTTATCCAGCCGTATGATGCTCGGCGTGTTCTTCGGTCAGTACTTCCTGAACACGATCACATGGTTTTTCCTGACCTGGTTCCCGATTTACCTGGTGCAGGATAAAGGCATGTCAATTTTGAAAGTGGGTTTTGTCGCGTCCATTCCGGCCCTGTGTGGTTTTGGGGGCGGTGTGCTGGGCGGTCTGTTCTCTGACTACCTGATTAAACGTGGTTGTACTTTGACCATGGCGCGTAAATTCCCCATCGTAGTCGGGATGTTGTTGGCTTCCAGCATCATTCTGTGTAACTACACCGACAACACTGTGCTGGTTATCGCGTTGATGGCACTGGCATTCTTCGGTAAAGGTTTTGGCGCGTTGGGCTGGCCGGTTATCTCCGATATCGCACCGAAAGAAATTGTCGGTCTGTGCGGCGGCGTGTTTAACGTGTTCGGTAATGTGGCATCGATTGTGACCCCGCTGGTAATTGGGTACATGGTCAAAGAGTTGCATTCGTTCAACGGGGCGCTGATTTTTGTCGGATGCTCGGCCCTGATGATGATGGTGTGCTACCTGTTTGTGGTAGGCGACATCAAACGTATGGAATTGAAAAAGTAAGCAACGGCTTAAAAAATTAAGGTGCAAAAGATGAGTAACGATATCTTCCCGAACAAATTTAAAGCTGCGCTGGCGGCAAATCAGGTTCAGATCGGTTGTTGGTCGGCGCTGGGTAGTCATATCAGCACTGAGGTTCTGGGCCTGGCAGGGTTTGACTGGCTGCTGTTGGACGGTGAACACGCCCCGAATGACGTGCTCTCTTTTGTACCGCAGTTGATGGCGCTGAAAGGCAGCGTCAGCGCACCGGTGGTACGTATTCCGACGAACGATCCGGTTGTGATCAAACGTCTGCTGGATATTGGTTTCTACAACTTCCTCGTCCCGTTTGTTGAAACGGCAGAAGAAGCAGCAAACGCCGTGGCGGCAACCCGTTATCCGCCTGAAGGTATCCGCGGCGTGTCCGTGTCTCACCGCGCCAATATGTTTGGCACCGTACCGGATTACTTCGCGCAGTCGAACAAAAACATCACCATCATCGTGCAGCTCGAAAGCCAGGAAGGCGTGGATAACCTCGACGCTATCCTCAAAACCGACGGCGTTGACGGTGTATTCGTCGGTCCGAGCGACCTGGCGGCAACCCTGGGTTATATCGGCAATGCTGCGCACCCGGAAGTACAGCGCACCATCCAGCATATTTTTGCGCGTGCAAAAGCACATGGTAAACCGAGCGGTATCCTGGCGCCTGTTGAGGCAGATGCCCGCCGCTATCTGGAATGGGGTGCGACCATCGTTGCTGTTGGCAGCGACCTGGGGGTGTTCCGTGCGGGTACGCAGAAACTGGCTGATGCCTTTAAAAAATAACCAAACCACCACTGAATAAAGAGAGAGACGCAATTATGACGATGAAAGTTGGTTTCATTGGCCTGGGCATCATGGGTAAACCAATGAGTAAAAACCTCATTAAAGCAGGTTACTCACTGGTGGTCTCCGACCGCAATAGCGATGTGGTCGCAGAACTGATCGCCGCTGGCGCAGAAGCCGCAAGCAGCGCTAAAGCCATCGCAGAGCAGTGTGATGTGATCATCACCATGCTGCCAAACTCCCCGCACGTAAAAGAAGTTGCGCTGGGCGAAGGCGGCATCATTGAAGGCGCTAAACCAGGTACTGTTCTGATCGATATGAGCTCCATCGCTCCGCTGGCCAGCCGTGAAATCAGCGAAGGTCTGAAAGCAAAAGGCATCGAGATGCTGGACGCGCCGGTAAGCGGCGGTGAACCGAAAGCGATCGACGGTACCCTGTCCGTAATGGTTGGCGGTGACAAAGCGCTGTTCGACAAATACTACGATTTGCTGAAAGCCATGGCCGGTTCCGTTGTTCATACCGGCGATATTGGCGCGGGTAACGTGACCAAACTGGCTAACCAGGTCATCGTAGCGCTGAACATTGCTGCAATGTCTGAAGCGCTGTCTCTGGCAACGAAAGCGGGTGTGAATCCTGAGCTGGTATTCCAGGCAATCCGCGGTGGTCTGGCTGGCAGCACCGTGCTGGAAGCAAAAGCACCGATGGTACTCAACCGCAACTTTAAACCGGGTTTCCGTATCGACCTGCATATCAAAGATCTCTCCAACGCACTCGATACCTCTCATGGGGTAGGTGCGCAGTTGCCGCTGACTGCCGCAGTCATGGAAATGATGCAGGCATTGCGTGCTGATGGTCACGGTAGCGACGACCACAGCGCTCTCGCGTGCTACTACGAAAAACTGGCGAAAGTAGAAATCTCTCGCTAATAAGAAGGGTGCGGGAGCGCACCCTGAATTTCTTAAGCATCAACACCTTGCAGGTCGAAAATCGCGGTGACGTGAATGGCCTGTGAGGTGAAATGAATGCCTTGCGCGGCAATGTCAGGCTAATCAACTATGAAAATCGTAATCGCCCCAGACTCTTATAAAGAAAGCCTTTCTGCTACCGAAGTAGCGCAGGCGATAGAAAAAGGATTTCGGGAAATTTTCCCGAATGCTCAATACGTTTCAGTTCCGGTCGCAGATGGCGGTGAGGGAACGGTTGAAGCCATGATTGCCGCGACAAAAGGTTCTGTGCACAGCGCATGCGTCACCGGCCCTTTAGGTGAAAATGTCGATGCGCGTTGGGGGATGTCCGGCGACGGTAAAACAGCCTTTATAGAAATGGCCGCCGCCAGCGGTCTGGCACTTGTGCCCCCTGAATTACGAAACCCTCTGATCACCACTTCACGCGGCACCGGGGAACTTATTTTGCACGCGCTGGATCATGGGGCGAAAAACATTATTATCGGCATCGGCGGTAGCGCAACGAACGACGGCGGAGCGGGTATGGTACAGGCGCTTGGCGCGAAGCTGTGTGATGCCAATGGTACCGACATCGGCAACGGCGGCGGTAGCCTGATAAGCCTGAATGCTATTGATGTTTCCGGGCTCGATCCGCGTCTTGAAGGCTGCACTATTCGTGTTGCCTGTGATGTGACAAACCCGCTGACCGGCGAAAAAGGCGCATCGCGTATCTTTGGGCCACAAAAAGGCGCGACGGAAGCGCTGATTGTTGAGCTGGACCGTAATCTTGCCCATTACGCCGATGTGATTAAAAAATCGCTGCATATTGATGTGAAAAATGTGCCGGGAGCCGGTGCGGCGGGTGGGATGGGCGCCGCGTTGATGGCATTCCTCGGCGCGGAGCTGCGTAGCGGTATCGAAATCGTAACCCAGGCCTTGAATCTGGAAGAACATATTCATGATTGTACCCTGGTGGTCACCGGCGAAGGCCGTATCGACAGCCAGAGTATCCACGGTAAAGTGCCGGTGGGCGTGGCGAACGTGGCAAAAAAATACCACAAGCCAGTTATCGGTATTGCCGGAAGCCTGACGCGTGATGTTGGCATTGTGCATCAGTATGGTATTGACGCGGTATTCAGCGTTCTGACCAGCATTGGTACGCTGGAAGAGGCGTTCCGTGGTGCGTTTGACAATATTTATCATGCATCCCGCAACATTGCGGCCACCTTACAGGTTGGCATGTCTGCTGAGGGGTGACATCGGCGCGCAAACCCTCTATACTGCGCGCCGAAGCTGACCAGACAGTCGCCGCTTCGTCGTCGTCCCTTTCGGGGGAGACGGGCGGAGGGGAGGAAAGTCCGGGCTCCATAGGGCAGGGTGCCAGGTAACGCCTGGGGGGGAAACCCACGACCAGTGCAACAGAGAGCAAACCGCCGATGGCCCGCGCAAGCGGGATCAGGTAAGGGTGAAAGGGTGCGGTAAGAGCGCACCGCGCGGCTGGTAACAGTCCGTGGCACGGTAAACTCCACCCGGAGCAAGGCCAAATAGGGGTTCACATGGTACGGCCCGTACTGAACCCGGGTAGGCTGCTTGAGCCAGTGAGCGATTGCTGGCCTAGATGAATGACTGTCCACGACAGAACCCGGCTTATCGGTCAGTTTCGATCTTTTCAGGTAAAAACCCGCTTCGGCGGGTTTTTGCTTTTCTGTGGTTTCAAATTTCTGCACGATCTTCCCTCTGGCTCCAGTGGGGCGAGGGGAAGCCTGAACATTCCCCGGTGGCGCTGCGCTTACCGGGGCTACGGTCTCGCCATACTCCTATTTCCGGTAGCTATCCGCGTCTCGCCGTTACATTTTCCGCTGACAATGCTCTACTGAGTACCGGAACATACTCACAGGACGCATCTGACATGAGCTCACACCCAATACGGAAAATCATCGAAGCCTGCGACAAGGCGATATCAGCAAAAGATTACGATACCCTGATGACGTTTTACGCGGACGATGCCGCGCTGGTCATAAAGCCGGGAATGATTGCCAAAGGAAAAGACAATATTCGCAACGCTTTTATGGCCATCGCTGACTATTTCCAGGGGAATCTGGTGGTAGAACAAGGGGAGATGCAGGTCATTGAAGGCGCCGATAACGCGCTGGTCATCATGGAAACCCTGCTGCGTTACCCGGACGGCAAAGGCGGCACTGTTAAGACAATCCGTCGCGCGACATATGTTTTTCGCCACACTGCTTCGCAGGGCTGGTTATGCACTATCGATAATTCTTACGGCACCGATTTGCTGGAAAGCGCGTTGCCGTCAGGCTAATTTTTCCGCAAACCTCACAAAAAAAGCCCCGGTTTTTATACCAGGGCTTCTGTTACGCTGCTTCGTCTTCTTGCGCCAGCCGCTGCTCTGCATCGGCGACGATAGCTTCCAGTTCGGTCAACATATCGTCGTAATCAAAAGATTGCGGCGATGCTTCCGGTGTCGTTTGCTCTGTGGAAATGGGTTTTGACGTTCTGTTTTGAACACTCTTTTTTTTCACCTTGGTACTCCGTAAAACTCTTGCGCTTACACGGGTAAATCTATCAGTAAAGCGCGCAACGGCGTATCGGCGACTAACGTTATGTTAGCCTCATCACGAATAAACGCACCGTCACCACAGGTGAGCGCTTCCCGCGATTCGCACGGCATGACCGCGTGTACTGTACCGTGAATCGACTGCAAATAGGCGCGAGGCCCATGCAGTTGAAACGTCAGCTCCTCACCTTTTTCCAGCTCGATATGGTGCAACCACACCTGCTGGCGTAATTGCAGGCTGTCCTGGCTTCCGTCTGGGGATGCCAGCAACTGGCGAGCCTGATCGGCAATCATCACTTTCTGCACCGTCGGATTTTCCCGTTCCGGGCAGGCATCCAGCCACAACTGCATACGCGTCAGCGGCTTGTCTTTGCTCAGATTATGTTCGCTATAGCTAATACCCGGCTGAGTCGCAATGAGCAACGCTTCGCCCGTTTTCGCCTGAATATGGTTACCTTCGCTGTCGCGATACTCGGCTTCGCCTTCCAGAATCAGGTTCAGAATATCGACTTTCGGGTAGGTACGCGGCTGGAATGAGGCACCGGGTGCCAGTACTTCCTGGTTCAGGACGCGCAGGGAGGCGTAGCCCAAAAGTTTCGGGTCAAAGTAATGTCCAAAGGAAAAGGTGTAGCGGGCCTGCAGCCAGCCGAAGTCCGCTTGTCCACATTGTTTGGCTGTTCTGGTAGTAATCATAATTCTTGACCTCTCTTTACACTAAAACAATGGTAAAGGTATGGACGCTGCATTGTTAGCCAGATATTCTGCCCGGTATGTTCAAATTTCCTGAATGAGAACAAAAATGGCGAAAGATAGGGCACTTACGCTGGAAGCGTTACGCGTCATGGACGCAATTGACCGTCGCGGTAGCTTTGCCGCCGCGGCAGATGAACTGGGGCGGGTACCCTCTGCGCTCAGCTATACGATGCAAAAACTGGAAGAAGAGCTGGACGTTGTTCTGTTTGACCGCTCTGGCCATAGAACGAAGTTTACCAACGTTGGTCGCATGCTGCTGGAACGTGGCCGTGTTTTGCTCGAAGCGGCTGACAAACTCACTACCGATGCCGAAGCGCTGGCGCGCGGCTGGGAAACGCACCTGACGCTGGTTACCGAAGCACTGGTGCCGACGCCCGAGCTTTTCCCGCTTGTCGATAAACTGGCGGCAAAAGCCAACACGCAACTCTCGATCATTACCGAAGTACTGGCAGGTGCCTGGGAGCGGCTGGAGCAGGGGCGTGCGGATATCGTGATCGCGCCGGATATGCATTTCCGCTCTTCGTCGGAAATCAACTCTCGCAAGCTGTACAAGGTACTGAACGTTTATGTCGCGGCACCAGACCATCCGATTCACCACGAACCGGAACCGTTGTCTGAGGTGACTCGCGTGAAATATCGTGGCGTGGCGGTTGCGGATACCGCGCGCGAGCGCCCGGTGCTGACGGTGCAGTTGCTGGACAAACAGCCGCGTCTGACGGTCAGTACCATTGAGGATAAACGTCAGGCTTTACTGGCGGGGTTGGGTGTGGCGACGATGCCTTATCCGTTGGTTGAGCAGGACATTGCAGAAGGGCGTTTGCGCGTCGTCAGTCCTGAATATACCAGCGAAGTCGACATCATCATGGCCTGGCGGCGCGATAGCATGGGCGAAGCGAAAGCCTGGTGTCTGCGCGAAATACCGAAACTCTTCTCCGGAAAATAATTCCCCCGGCCCCTTAAGGAAACGCTTTTGGCTCAGGGCCGAAGCGATTTTCTTCGGGGGTACCGTGCTGGCTCCAGAAGGCCAGCAGCATCAACCAACCCAGGACAGGAACACACCACAACCACAGCCATTTGGCGGTGCGATCGGTATCGTGCAACCGGCGGGACTGAACGGCAAGGGAAGGCAGGAAAACCAGCAGAGCGTAGATCAGGCTTAACAGGCCAATGCCACCCGTGCGCCAGCCTAAAATTTCATCCACCACGACAAGTACGCCAAAGAGAATGAGGTTGACCAGCATAAACATCCAGAACTCCCGGCGATGCGCACGGCCATGAAAGAGGACGTAGTTGCTCAGCACTTTGAAATACCAATCCATTCCCTACCTCGAAAGACGTTCAATACGTTGTTTTCTCAGCGATCACTGTAAGAATAGACGGGGATAAAAGGATGCGTGAAATATTTTCGGGCGCAGCGGCTGCGCCCGAAAACATTATGCGAAACGAAGGTCCCGACCGTGAGGCTCGTTAAGATCCTGCCACGGGCCGATGGAGATAATCCCCGTCGGATTGATGGTTTTGTGGCTGCGGTAGTAGTGGGTACGAATATGGTCAAAATTGACCGTTTCTGCGATGCCTGGCATCTGGTAGATATCCCGCAGGAAGCCATAGAGGTTGAGATAGTCGCTAATGCGATGTTTATCGCACTTAAAGTGGGTCACATACACCGGATCGAAACGTATAAGCGTTGTCCACAGGCGAATATCCGCCTCGGTTAACCGATCGCCTGTCAGGTAGCGATGTTGCCCCAGGATTTGTTCCAGCCGGGCGAGGGATTCGAAGACCTTTTCGACGGCTTCATCGTAAGCCTGCTGGCTGGTGGCGAAACCGGCCTTGTAGACACCGTTATTGACGTTGTCGTAGATCCAGCTATTCAGTTCGTCAATTTGCGTGCGCAATTCTGGTGGGTAATAGTCGCCAGCACGCGCCCCCTGCGCATCAAACGCAGTGTTGAACATGCGAATGATTTCAGCCGATTCATTGCTGACAATCGTGTGGTTCTTTTTGTCCCACAGTACCGGGACCGTTACGCGTCCGGTGTATTGCGGGTCGGCATGAAGATAAAGCTGATAGAGGAATTCATGCTGATAAAGCGCGTCGCCTGTCGCTGCCGGAAAGTTATCATCAAACGTCCAGCCGTTTTCCAGCATCAGCGGATTCACCACCGAAACCGGTAAAAAATCGTCCAGCCCTTTTAGCGTGCGCATGATGAGCGTGCGGTGCGCCCAGGGACAGGCGAGAGAAACATACAGGTGATATCTGTCTTTTTCCGCTGCAAAGCCGCCTTCGCCGGATGGACCCGGTGCGCCATCGGCGGTGAGCCAGTTACGAAATGCGGACACTGAGCGCTGGAAGCGGCCACCGGTTGACTTGGTATCATACCAGGTATCATGCCAGACGCCGTCAATGAGTTGTCCCATGATGCATTCTCCTTTAGATGGCAAAAGCGAGGAGATGTCTCCTCGCTTCATGTCTTTATCAGTATAGAGCGCTTACCACTTTTTATTCAGTACGCGGTCGATGCTGAATGCGCCCGGACCGGTGATAGCCAGCAGCAGGAAGCCACCGGTGATGCTCAGGTTTTTCATAAACATCAGGGAGTTCATGCCTTCCGCAAAGTTACTGTGGAAGATAAACGCGGTCAGCAGGGTGAAGCCTGCGGTGAACAGCGCGGTGGTGCGTGTCAGAAAACCGAACAGAATGGCCAGACCGCCGCCGAACTCAAGCAGGATAACCAGCGGCAACATAAAGCCCGGGACACCCATGGCTTCCATATATTGCTGAGTGCCGGCATAACCGGTGATTTTGCCCCAGCCTGCGGTAATGAACAGGATTGGCATCAGGATACGCGCTACCAGTACACCAACATCTTCTAATTTTTTCATCTTTCTCTCCAGGGAACCACAATGTCTTTTTTAGTGAAAAGTTCGGCAATCACGGGCGCTGGCCGCATGGTTGCTGTCGATGGAGAGGATATTAAACGGGGCGGGAAAAGATTGTTAGCAAGGAAAACTGTCGAAATTTTTCAAAGATACTGATGAAGTTGGCGTAAAAAAAGGCTGCTACCCCGGCCAGTATGGCACCGCCGGGGAGTCTGTTAACGCTGTTGATCAAGCGTGGATTTAACCAGCCGCCAGACGCTCCACAGCCCAAGCCCGCGTTTCGCCCAGCGCATCAGCATGCTGGGATGGCGCACCGACCATACGGCCATGAAGCTGCTGCCGACCAGCGCCCAGGAACGCAGGCTAAGGAAGGTGTTCCACCCGCGATCATAGACACCGGTGGCGTCCACCCAGTCACGGCGGGCGGCGGTCAAATCCAGCCGTTGCTGCTGAATTTGGCTGAGCAAAAGGGCTTTACGCTTGAGACGCTCGGCCTTGTGACTCATGGTTTATCCTCTTCCAGTAACTGACGATCATTGGCCAGTTCCTGCCGCGTGTGGCGCAGAATTGTGGATTCGCGGGCTTTACGTAGGGTCCAGATACCGCCAATCAACGCCAGCACCAGGAGCACCACCGTGGTGGCGATCATGGCGTTGAGTCGGTATTGCGGGTCGATGGCCCAGATAACCAGTACCATCAGACTCATCAGGCCAAATGCAGCGAACAGCATGGTCAGCCCTAACATCATGAGCAACTGGAAGAGGTTTGCTTTTTCCTCTTCCAGTTCGACCACTGCCAGCCGGAGGCGCGTTTCCACCATTTCAACCATGATGGAAACAATGCGTTGCCCGATACCCAGTACGCTTTTGCCCGGTCCTTGCGCGTGTCGTGAATCCGCCATAATCAGCGACGCGTCAGGAGCACGCCTAACACGACGCCAATCGCCGCGCCAATGCCCACGCTGGCCCATGGGTTTTCACGTACATATTCGTCAGTTCTTGCAGCGGCTTCGCGGGTCTGGCGGGCAATGGCATCCCCCGTTTCGCCCAGACGATAACGGCTTTCCTGCAAGGCTTTTTCGGCTTTGCTGCGCAGTTTGCTCAACTCTTCTTTTGATTTGTCCCCGGAGGTGCTCAGTACTTCCTCAAGGGTATCCGCCAGGGATTTCAACTCAGCGCGCAGATGTTCAGTATTTGCCTCTTTAGACATAATTCTCTCCAGGTGAGTGAGTGTTAACTTCCATCAAAATCAGTAGTCACGCGCTTCAAGCGCCTTAAGTTCTGCCTCGGCCTCTTTCAGCTTGTGCTCGCGTTTACTTATTTTGTCCGCATCGCCTTTTTGTTTCGCTTTGGCGAGATCTTCGCGACGTTCGGCAACCTCGTCTTTCTGTCTGGCAATTTTGCGCTGGTGCTCCGCACGCAATTTACTGTCGGAACAGGTGGTGCGAACCTCGTGCAGCGCCTTATTCAGCCCTTCAACCCGACTCTGATTGTTGTGCTTTTCGGCATAGCTGATTTCACGCGTAATCTCCTGCTCTTTCTCCTGACAGGGGGAAGCGGCCTGAGACATCGCGCTTACAGATAATAGGGTTAGCGCCAGTGCGATGCGGTATTTCATGGTCGAAACCTTCCATTGTTGGCTGGCGAAACAAGGCTCGCCAGCATCCAGTGACATAACGTGGACTTTGGTTCCATTAACTCAAGCATAGAACGTTAACGGCTAAAGCACCAAAGTAGGTGAAAAGATTCAGAATCCTGGAGGATCAGCCAAATCGATGGGTGGTATCGCGTAAACGTGAAAGCCAGGCAGAGGTCTGGCTTTCGTCATCCTGTAACGCGACGATGTAGCCGTGGGGCAGTGTTCTGTCCAGCACTTCCTTGGCGGCAGCGCTCTGGGCACTGGACTCAAATTTGATTAACAGCGTGTCGTTTTGCGGCGTAATGCTTTTGAAATGGATGCCGTTTGCGTCCAGATGATGCCAAATGGAAAAACCATCCGGCACGCTTGTGTTTTGTGCGATTGGGCGTATCGCCAGCGTAGACTCACGGTTTTGCAGTGTCACCCAACCCAAAAAGAGTACGCTGAACAGCGCCATTGCGGCGATGCCCATAAAAAACCAGCGCAGGAAGGGACGTTGCGATTCCATTATTGACCCCGATTACCGTATTTTTTCTTCCACAACACTACCAGTGTGCCAACCAGGCCAATCACCAGCAGCACAACGGGAAGGAGCATCAAACAAGACATCAACGCGTCTTCATATTTACGAAACACTGGCGTTATACCCAACAAATACCCCAGTGTCGTTAGAATCAGCACCCACAACAAACCGCTCATCCAGTTGAAAAACTGGAAGCGAGCGCTACTAAGACCCGAAATTCCGGCAATAGTTGGTAACAGTGTGCGAACAAATGCAATAAAACGCCCAATCAGCAGCGCTGAGAGGCCATGTTTATGAAAAAGATGATGTGCACGTTGGTGATAATGCGCCGGAAGGTGCGATAACCAGTTTTGCACGGTTCGCGTGTTCCCCAGCCATCGGCCCTGAATATAGCTCAGCCAACAGCCCAGACTGGCGGCCGCTGTTAATAACAAAATGGTCTGTGGATAGCCCATCGCCCCTTTGGCAATCAAAACACCCACCAGCACCAGGAGACTGTCGCCAGGGAGGAAAGCGGCCGGAAGCAGGCCATTCTCAAGAAATAAAATGACAAATAACACAAAGTAGAGCATGCCAATCATGGATGGATTGGCCAGCGTTTCGAAATCCTGGCTCCAGAGGGCATGCAGCAGTTGGCTTAAAAGTTCCATTCAATGTTCCTGGTACATCGGTTTACGGCACGTCGATTACCTGTAAAACAGCACGGCGACATTATTGATAGTGACATTATGGTCGCTCGTGGCGCATTCAGCAGCCTGACTATTCCGGTAACAACGCTGTGAGCAAGCGCTAACTCACGCAGTGGCAAAGTGCGTCCAATTGTAACAAATGCCATAGTTCTGCGGCAGAGAAATTACGCTTTGTCAGAAAATGATTTTGCTTGTCGAAAGGAGGGGTGGCGAGGGTATTTACAAAGGCTGACACTCTATACTTTTTACTGACCCTTAAGTGGCCAGGCGCAGAGGGGCTGTGCGCCTGACAGAGAAAAGCATTATTTTACGCCACTTGCTACGGTATCAAGGTGAACCACGGGGTTTTCCGCAAACAAATAGCGGTCAGCATTGAACTCGAAATCATCGCTGGTTTCGTTAAACAACATCTGTTTGGTGTTTTCCAGATGCTGCCACATCGCGACTTTAGCCGCGTGCGGGTCTTTGCGAATCAACGCCTTGAGAATTTGGTCATGATCGTCACACCAATTATCCACGGTGCGCAAGTCGATATGGTCGTGCAGTTTTTTCCAGTACGGGTTGTGAACACGCTGGGTCCACATTTTTTCGACGATCGCCGCTAGCGCGCTGTTTTGTGTCGCCAGGGCTACCTGCACATGAAATTGTAAATCCCATTCGGAATCGCGGAAGCACTTCTCTTTACGCGCGCTTTCCTGGATTTCCATCAGTTTCATGATGTCCTGCTTGGTCACCTGGGTCGCGGCAAATTCAGCAATGTTGCTTTCAATCAATTGACGTGCCTGTAGCAGCTCAAACGGACCGTAATTAGCAAATTCCAGCGATTCGTCAGGGGCCTGGGTATGACGAGGCTGATTGGAAATAACATGAATGCCTGAGCCTTTACGGACTTCAACATAACCTTCAACTTCCAGCATGATGATGGCTTCACGAACCACGGTCCGGCTGACGCTTTTTTCGTCTGCAATAAAGCGCTCGGCGGGAAGTTTGTCACCCACAAGATAGACGCCCTGCTCGATTCGGCTTTTCAGCTCGGCGGCAAGTTGTTGGTACAAACGACGTGATTCAGTGATTTCCATATGCGCTCCAGGCAAGATAAGGCATTAGTAGATTTGTTATACCACTTTTACGCCATTCTCACCACAACAAGGCAAGAAAAAGCCGCCCGAAACGGTGGGCGGCTTTTGGGAAACAGTAGTACGAAGAAGGCGTGTACTAGCTTTGTGTTGCGGTACCGCCGACCGCACTTTCCTGCGCTAATTCACTGGCGGATTTACTTTTCAGCACCGTCCAGATAACTACCGCACCGAGCAGGTCGAACAGGGCCAGCACGGCGAACAGCGGGCTAAAGCCGATGGTGTCAGCCAGCGCACCTACCACCAAAGCGAACATGGTACTTGCTGTCCACGCCGCCATACCGGTCAGACCGTTCGCGGTTGCCACTTCGTTACGACCAAACACGTCGGAAGACAAGGTAATCAATGCACCGGACAGAGACTGGTGAGCAAAGCCACCAATACACAGCAGGCCGATTGCAACATACGGGCTGGTGAACAGACCGATCATGCCTGGGCCGATCATCAGCAACGCACCCATGGTCACTACCATTTTACGGGAAACAATCAGGTTCACACCGAACCAGCGCTGGAACAGCGGCGGCAGGTAACCACCGACGATACAGCCCAGGTCAGCGAACAGCATTGGCATCCAGGCGAACATGGCGATTTCTTTCAGGTTAAAGCCGTAGACTTTGAACATGAACAGCGGGATCCAGGCGTTGAACGTACCCCATGCCGGTTCTGCCAGGAAACGCGGCAGTGCAATACCCCAGAACTGACGGGTGCCCAGAATCTGCAGGACGGACATTTTCTTACCGTTGAAAGTCTGGTGTTGTGCTTCCTGACCGCCAATGATGTATTCGCGTTCTTCTTCGGTCAGTTTTTTCTGATCGCGCGGGTGTTTGTAGAAAACCAACCATGCCATTGCCCAGGCGAAGCTCAGTACGCCAGAGATAATGAACGCGAGCTGCCAGCTATGCATGACGATTGCCCACACGACCAGCGGCGGTGCAATCATCGCACCAATAGAAGAACCGACGTTGAAGTAGCCCACTGCGATAGAACGTTCTTTCGCCGGGAACCACTCAGAAGCCGCTTTCAGGCCCGCCGGAATCATTGCCGCTTCGGCAGCACCAACGGCACCGCGCGCCAGCGCCAGACCACCCCAACTGCCTGCCAGCGCAGTAGCGCCACAGAAGATGGCCCAGGTCACGGCGAACACTGCGTAGCCGATCTTGGTGCCCAGGATGTCCAGTACATAACCTGCGACCGGCTGCATGATGGTATAAGCCGCCGAGTAAGCCGCAATAATGTAAGAGTATTGCTGTGTGGAGATATTCAACTCTTGCATCAGCGTGGGCGCTGCCGCAGCAATCGTGTTACGCGTCAAGTAACCCAGCACGGTGCCGATCGTCACCAGCGCTATCATGTACCAACGTAACCCTTTAATTTTACGCATGTAAACCTCATCGTTATGTTAATTCCGCTAGCGCGGTCACCTGCCGGTTGCGGTCGGGAGGTGAAAACGGAGGGCGTAACCGGTAAACACCGGAACGACCCGAACCTTGCTATTCAACGTGCTCAATTCGGTATCCGTACCGTAAAGACCGATGATTAATCACCGGCAATGCATTCCGTCGGCTGATGTATTCGACGGCAGAAAGATAACTTGTCATACAACTTCAAAAGGTGAGTGACATCACAAAAGCGTTTTTCTTTGTGTGGTTTTTAACTTTGCGGCACCAGACCAGAACTGGCGCGGCCTGGCGGTGATTTTGACGCGCATTCTTGTAAATATTTGTCATCGTTTATTGATCTAACTCACGAAAAAGTCTTCGGCCACTGGAAATTGGTGTGATAACTTTGTCAGCATTAAGGTAAGCATCAGACGCACTCGTTGAGAGGAAGACGATAATGACCCCGTTTATGACTGAAGATTTTCTGTTAGATACCGAATTTGCGCGCCGCCTGTACCATGACTACGCGAAAGATCAGCCAATTTTTGACTTCCATTGCCACCTGCCGCCGCAGCAGATCGCAGATAACTACCGCTTTAAAAACCTGTATGACATCTGGTTAAAAGGTGATCACTACAAGTGGCGTGCAATGCGTACCAATGGTGTGCCGGAACGCCTGTGTACCGGCGATGCCAGCGATCGTGAGAAGTTTGACGCCTGGGCTGCAACCGTACCGCATACGATTGGCAACCCGTTATACCACTGGACCCATTTAGAGCTTCGTCGCCCATTTGGTATTACAGGTAAGCTGCTTTCTCCGTCTACGGCGGATGAAATCTGGAATCTGGGCAATGAATTGCTGGCGCAGGATAAATTTACTGCCCGCGGTATCATGCAGCAGATGAATGTGAAGATGGTCGGTACCACTGACGATCCGATTGACTCTCTGGAACACCATGCTGCCGTTGCCAAAGACACCACCTTCACCATCAAAGTGCTGCCAAGCTGGCGTCCGGACAAAGCCTTCAATATTGAACTGGCTACGTTTAACGATTACATGAGCAAGCTGGGTGAAGTGTCTGACACCGATATCCGTCGCTTTGCCGATCTGCAAACGGCGCTGACTAAACGTCTGGATCACTTTGAAGCACACGGTTGTAAAGTATCGGACCACGCGCTTGACGTTGTGCTCTTCGCCGAAGCAAGCGACGCGGAACTGGACAGCATCCTCGCACGCCGTCTGGCGGGTGAAGCATTAAGCCAGCATGAAGTCGCACAGTTCAAAACTGCCGTTCTGGTATTCCTCGGCGCGGAATATGCCCGTCGCGGTTGGGTACAGCAGTATCACATTGGCGCGCTGCGTAATAACAACCTGCGCCAGTTCAAACTGCTGGGGCCAGATGTGGGCTTCGATTCCATTAATGACCGTCCGCTGGCGGAAGAACTGTCAAAATTACTCAGCAAGCAGAACGAAGAAAACCTGCTGCCGAAAACCATCCTGTATTGCCTGAACCCGCGTGATAACGAAGTGCTGGGCACCATGATCGGCAACTTCCAGGGCGAAGGTATGCCAGGCAAGATGCAGTTTGGTTCCGGCTGGTGGTTCAACGACCAGAAAGACGGTATGGAACGTCAGATGACCCAACTGGCGCAGCTCGGTCTGCTGAGCCGCTTTGTGGGCATGCTGACTGATAGCCGCAGCTTCCTGTCTTATACCCGTCACGAATATTTCCGTCGCATTCTGTGCCAGATGATTGGCCGCTGGGTGCACGCGGGTGAAGCTCCGGCTGATATCCAGCTGCTGGGCGAGATGGTGAAAAATATCTGCTTTAACAATGCGCGTGACTACTTCGCGATTGAACTGAACTAAGGCCGTTTGAGGTTGATATGCAATACATCAAGATCCACTCGCTGGATAATGTCGCGGTAGCGCTGGCGGATCTCGCCGAAGGCACAGAGGTTGTGGTTGACGGTCATGAGATTCTGCTTCGTCAGGCAGTGGTACGCGGACATAAATTTGCCCTGCAGGCCATCCCGACGGGCGAGAATGTTGTTAAATATGGTCTTCCTATTGGCCATGCCACAACAGATATCGCCGCAGGTGAACACATACATTCTCACAATGTGCGTACCAATCTGAGCGATTTGGATGAGTATAGCTATCAACCTGATCTCATTGGTGAAAATGCACCGGCGGCCGATCGCGACGTTCAGATCTACCGCCGTGCAAACGGGGAGGTTGGGGTTCGCAACGAATTGTGGATCCTGCCGACAGTAGGCTGTGTTAACGGCATCGCCCGTCAAATCCAGACCCGTTTTCTGAAAGAGACGCACAACGCTGAAGATATCGACGGCGTGCACCTGTTTAGCCATACCTACGGTTGCTCACAACTGGGCGATGACCATATTAACACCCGTACCATGCTGCAAAATATGGTGCGTCACCCGAACGCGGGGGCGGTGCTGGTCATTGGTCTGGGCTGCGAAAACAACCAGGTTGATGCGTTTCGCGAAACGCTGGGCGAATACGATCCGTCCCGCGTCCACTTTATGATCTGCCAACACCAGGACGACGAAGTGGAAGCGGGCATTGAGCATCTGTACGAATTGTACGAAGCCATGCGCCACGACAAGCGCGAGCCCGGCAAACTGGGCGAGCTGAAATTTGGTCTGGAGTGTGGCGGATCAGACGGGCTTTCCGGTATCACAGCGAACCCGATGCTGGGACGTTTTTCTGACTACATTATCGGTAACGGCGGCACCACGGTATTAACCGAAGTGCCGGAAATGTTCGGTGCAGAACAGATTCTGATGAGCCATTGCCGCGACGAAGAGACCTTCGAGAAGACGGTCACCATGGTGAACGACTTCAAACAGTATTTTATCGCGCATAACCAGCCGATCTACGAAAACCCATCGCCGGGTAACAAAGCAGGCGGCATCACGACGCTGGAAGAAAAATCGCTTGGCTGTACACAAAAAGCGGGGGCCAGCCAGGTGGTCGACGTGCTCCGTTACGGCGAGCGCCTGAAAACCCATGGCCTCAACCTGTTGAGCGCGCCGGGTAACGATGCGGTTGCAACCAGCGCACTGGCAGGGGCGGGTTGCCACATGGTGCTGTTCAGTACCGGACGCGGCACCCCTTACGGCGGCTTTGTTCCGACAGTGAAAATCGCGACGAACAGCGAACTGGCGGCGAAGAAGAAACACTGGATCGATTTCGATGCGGGCCAGCTTATTCACGGAAAAACCATGCCGCAGCTTCTGAGCGAGTTCGTGGATGTGATCGTGGATTTTGCCAACGGTAAGCAGACCTGCAATGAACGCAACGAGTTCCGCGAGCTGGCTATCTTCAAGAGCGGCGTAACGTTATAAGTTACCCTTCATCTTTCGCGCTACAGCAGTGTTGGCTACATCCACTCACCCCGGTCACTTACTTATGTAAGCTTCCGGGGGTTCCGGACTTGCCGCCTGGCTGTAGTACGATATCTTTTGGGTAACACAGCAGTAGAATTAAAAAACGACGTTTCATATTATGAAGCGTCGTTTCTTTTTTGGTGTCATTAACAAGGATCCTCCATGAGCGCGTATTGGTTAGCCCAGGGCGTTGGTGTACTTGCTTTTCTTATTGGTATTACCACGTTTATTAACCGCGACGAAAAACGCTTCAAACTCCAGCTTTCCCTTTACAGCGCCACCATCGGCGCGCATTTCTTTCTGATGGGCGCACTGCCTGCCGGTATGAGCGCAGAACTCAACGCCATACGCACAATTATCTCCATGCATACCCGCAAGCTGTGGGTTATGGCTGTATTTATTGCGCTGACGCTGTTTTTTGGTTTGATAAAATTACACCACCCGGTCGAACTGCTGCCGATTATCGGTACGGTTGCCAGTACCTGGGCGCTGTTTCGCTGCAAAGGGCTTTCCGTGCGTTGCGTCATGTGGTGTTCAACCGCCTGCTGGGTTACCCATAACCTGTGGCTGGGATCGATTGGCGGCACCCTGATCGAAGGCAGCTTCCTTGTGGTAAACGGGCTGAACATTATCCGTTTCTGGCGGATGCAAAAACGCGGCATCGACCCGTTTAAAGTCGAAACCGCGCTGCAAAAAGAGAGTACGACTGCGCGTTAATCGCGCTGAGGCACTAACGACGCGCGCTCGCCGTCTGTCAGACAGGCGGCGGCGGTAAACAGCACATCGGTTGAGGAGTTGATGGCGGTCTCGCAAGAGTCCTGCACAACGCCAATAATAAAGCCGACGGCGACGACCTGCATGGCAACATCGGCTGAAATACCAAACAGATTACAGGCCAGTGGAATCAGCAGCAGCGAGCCGCCCGCCACCCCGGATGCACCGCAGGCACAGAGCGAAGCCACTATGCTTAACAGCACCGCCGTGGGCAAATCTACGGCCACCCCAAGCGTATGCACCGCTGCCAGCGAAAGCACGGTGATGGTGATTGCCGCGCCTGCCATATTGACCGTCGCACCCAATGGGATCGAGACGGAATAGGTGTCTTTATCAAGCCCGAGCTTTTCGCACAACGCCATATTTACCGGAATATTCGCCGCCGAGCTGCGGGTGAAAAAAGCGGTCACGCCGCTTTCACGCAAGCAGATAAAAACAAGTGGGTACGGATTCCGGCGCATCTTCACCCAGACCAGTAGTGGATTGATCACCAGCGCAACCAGTAACATACAGCCGACCAGGACCATCAGCAGTTGCGCGTAATCCCAGAGCGCGCCAACGCCCGTTGTCGCGAGGGTGGATGCCACAAGGCCAAAAATCCCCAGCGGCGCAAAGCGAATCACTAGCGTGACCATAAAGGTCACCGCTTGCGACATATCGTTAATCAGCTTCTTACTGGTATCGCTACTGTGGCGCAGGGCAAAGCCGAGACCAACCGCCCAGACCAGGATGCCGATGTAATTCCCTTTGACCAGCGAATCGACAGGGTTTGCCACGATATTCATTAGTAACCCTTCCAGTACGCCGACAATACCGGAAGGCGCAATGACATCGGTCGCGGCCGCCACCAGATGAAGCCGGGAAGGGAACAGGAAGCTGACGATCACGGCCGTTAATGCCGCAGAGAAAGTGCCGATTAAGTAGAGCAGCAGGATAGGGCGAATGCTGATTTTTTGCCCCTGTTGGTGATTAGCCACCGAGGCCATTACGAGTACCAGCACCAGAATCGGGGCTACCGATTTTAGCGCGCCGACAAACAGCGTGCCCAGCAGGCCAACGGCGCGCGCTGAGTCAGGTGAAAGCCAGCTCAACAGAATGCCGAGTATCAGTCCGGCGAGAATTTGTTTGACGATATTGCCGCGCATCACGCGTTGCAACCATGTCGTAGCGGGTTGTGTTTGCATACCTTTTCCTTGGTTTTATTGGTGTTCCATCGGTGCTGCGCCAGCAGGCGTAACGGATGGAGTATAAAGAATTCGCTGCTCAGGGGGCTGTTTCAGGTACTGGCGGGGGAAAAAATCAGAAAAACGCCCTCTCCGAAAAGAGGGCGTACCAGGGACGTTGTGACCTCTGCCCCTTAGAACTGCTTATTCAGCAAGCTTGCGTTTGTCGTTACGGTGATTAACCCATGCGTTAATCAGCAGCGTTACCATAAGAATGCCACCCACGATGCCAAGCGAGATGGCAATCGGGATATGGAAGAAATCGACAATCAGCATCTTGATACCGATAAATACCAGGATCACCGACAGGCCATATTTCAGCATGGAGAAACGCTCTGCCACACCCGCCAGCAGGAAGTACATCGCGCGCAGACCCAGGATGGCAAACAGGTTAGACGTCAGCACGATAAACGGGTCGGTGGTGACGGCAAAAATAGCCGGAATGCTGTCGACTGCAAATATCACATCGCTCAGTTCAACCAGAATCAGCACCAGCAGCAACGGCGTGGCAAACAGCAGGCCGTTCTTACGCACGAAGAAATGCTCGTTTTCGATCTTGTCCGTCATGCGCAGATGGCTGCGTAGCCAGCGGACCAGGGGTTTATCGCCAATGCCGCCTTCATCTTCTTTTGCCAGCGCCATTTTCACACCCGTGAACAGCAGGAAGGCACCAAAGACATACAGCAGCCATTCGAACTGGGAGATAAGCCAGCTTCCGGCGAAGATCATGATGGTACGCAGGACGATCGCGCCGAGCACGCCGTAGATCAGAACGCGACGTTGCAGCGCAGCAGGTACCGAGAAGTAGCTGAACAGCATCAGCCAGACAAAGACGTTATCCACCGCCAGCGCTTTTTCAATCAGGTAACCGGTCAGGAATGCCAGTGCCTGGATGTCGGCAACGGCGCGGCCCTCGTTTTGTACCAGATACCACCAGAAGGCAGCGTTAAATAAGAGAGAAAGACTAACCCAGACCAGCGACCAGACGGCCGCCTGTTTCATGGACATCGTGTGCACGCCACGTCGCCCCTGAAGCAGGAGGTCGATAGCCAGCATGATAACGACAACAACGGCGAATCCGCCCCAGAGTAGCGGTGTACCGACAGTATTCATGTGAGGTTCCTCAGCACCTTACACTTCATCCTTCTGGCTGCCTCTTTGTTGGCTTCGACTGCTCACGCCAGGCACTTACTTGAGTAAGCTCCTGGTGATTCTCAGTCTTGCCGCCGCGACGCATCCAGAATGATTATGTGTATAAACAAAAACGGCTAACGTCGAAAGACGTCAGCCGCATGCTTTAGGTGCAATTGGGTCCTCGCCTTTCGGCAAGGTCTCACTTACGTCACATGAATGACGCCCGGCGACCGGATGCTTATACCCGTTATATTTCGAACCGCCGTTGTGTGGCTGCAACTCGAAATCTTTAGGGTAGACGCATCGTAATGACGACCCACCGGCAACGAAGTTACTCCCCTTTGCTCGTAACAAAATATGACAGGCCATTCCTCCCGTCAATGATCTGTAACATCTGTTTTACATACCTTTACGCAGGCAGTTCCACGCTCACGTCGTCTGCCGGGAAAATCACCCCCGTTTGACGGCGGATTTCAGTCGATAGCTTCGCGGTAATACGGCTGACGGCCAGGCCTGCATGGTTGACTTCATTCTGCTCGACCAGGCTGGCGAAGGTTTCCGCCTCGTACAGCATGGTGTTGATATGTTGCGGCTGCGTCAGATCCTGGGCTTTACCGCCACGCGGCACGAAAGAGAGCTTCTGGCATTCTGAGATCTTCTCGATTAGCAGTGCACCCGCTTCGCCCTGAATTTCGCTTGGCAGCACCGAGTCGCTGACTTTGGAATGTTGCAGCGTGACGCTGAAATCGCCGTAGTCGAGCACCACCACGCCATGGGCATCAACGCCACTTTCCAGCAGGCTGGCGATGGCCTGGAGGCCCTTCGGTTCGCCCCAAAGCGCAACAGACGCCGCCAGAACATAGAAGCCGATATCCATAATTGAGCCGTTAGAGAAGGCCGGGTTAAAGGTGTTCGGGTTTTCGCCATCCAGATAGCGCTGGTAGCGCGAAGAGTACTGGCAGTAGTTGAGAAACGCTTTGCGCAGTTTGCCCGCTTTCGCCAGCGACTGTTTCAGCAGCACAAAATTGGGCAGGCTGGCGGTTTTAAATGCCTCGAACAACACTACCTGGTTCTCTCTGGCGCAGGCAATCGCCTCTTCCACTTCGCGCAGATTCGACGCCAGCGGTTTTTCGCAAATCACATGCTTTTTGTGGCTGAGAAAGAGGCGGGTTTGCGGGAAATGCAGCGAGTTAGGGCTGGCAATATAGACCGCATCAATCTCATCGCTTTGCGCCATGGCCTCCAGCGAAGTAAAAAGATGTTCGACGGGGTAATCCCTGGAGAAATCCTGCGCCTGTTCGAGGCTACGGGAGTACACCGCCGTGAGTTTATATTTGCCCGTTTCATGGGCGGCATCGACAAACTGGCGGGTGATCCAGTTTGTGCCAATGACAGCAAAACGTATCATTAAGCGAGTTCCTTTAACTGAGCACTGTCTGGCACTGTAACATGATGCGCAGAGATGAAAAAAGGTTCATCTCCCGGTTATGGAAGACGTCTCGCACGTCACTCTTTTTGTTAAAAAAGATGCAGCCAGGCAATGCGATCCAGCGCGCTCTGCAATGCATCATCCCCCGCCGTCAGGCTAATGCGAATAAACCCTTCTCCCCCTGGCCCAAAGCCAGCGCCAGGCGCGACCAGCACATGCGCTTCCTGCAATAACAACTGGGCAAATTGCTGTGAGCTAAACGCGGGCGGTACCGCAAGCCACAGAAAAAAGGTGCCCTGCTTTTCGCCTACCGGCCAGCGCAGCGCCGCCAGGCGGTGTAACACACGCTCGCGGCGCTGATGATAGACCGATACCAGTTGCGCTAAACGCGCAGTGGGGAGGGTGAGCGCCGTGACTGCCGCATCCTGAATCGCGCCAAACACGGTGCTGTAGCTGTGGGTATGCAGTTTTTTAAATGCCTTGATTATCGAGGCGTTACCGACCGCAAAACCAAAGCGCCAGCCCGCCATATTAAAGGTCTTCGAGAAGGTATACGTCTCTACTCCCCACGCTTTCGCATCAGGCTGAGAAAAGAGGCTCAGCGGAGTGTCTGCGGCATCGCTGCCAATAGCGGCATAGGCAAAATCATGCAGGATGGGCACGTGGTAACGCTGTGCAAATTGCAGTGCGCTGGCGAACAGCGCCGGTGTTGCCAGCGCACCCGTCGGGTTATGCGGATAGTTGAGGACAACCAACCCGGCATGGTCGGCAACGTCATCTGGCACGTCATTGAAATTGGGCAGGAACTGGTTTTCAGCGTGAAGCGGCAGGCCGTAAAAATGTGCCTGCGACTGCAACGCCGCCGAGCGGTAAATGGGGTAGCAGGGGTCAGTAGAAATCAGGTATTGCCCTGGACTGAGTACCGCACGAGGGATCCCACCCACGCCGATATGCGATCCCTGAAAGACCGCCACTTCACTGTCGGGATCCAGGGTCACGCCATAATGACGCTGATAAAAGTCGGCTATCGCCTGGCGGACCTGTGGTTTGCCCCAGAATGAGGGATAACCGTGGTTTTCACGCCGCTGGATCGCCGCTTGCAGAGAGGCGATGATTTCCGGCGGCGTAGGTTGATCCGGGCTGCCGCTTGAGAGATCGATCAGCGGTAAATCGGGGGTGTTCACCTGGGCGGCCAGTTTTTCCAGTACACTGAATAAATTCTCTTCCAGCGCATCGACCAGCGGTGAGGCATTAAAATCAGGCATGGTGTTCTCGAATTGATTTATCAATATGTTTCCATCTTTAATTTATTTTTGTGGATTGTCTAAGCAACAAAATTAGCTATTCATTGGCGATTTTTAGATATGAATTTCCTGATTATATTTATGACAAAAAAGCAAAATGAAATCCGGTAATGTGACTTACAACGCACAGTCGGCTGTGATTTAATCACTTTTAATTGCACACCAACAGGGAAATTGCGTTATGAAAAAGCCAGTTGTATTAGGTTTTGTCTTTGCTTTGTTGTCATCATCTTCTTTTCTGGCTGCGGCGCAGGATAATATTATTCGTGTTGGCTTTAATCCAGGACCCTATAAAGAACAGTTTGAAAAAGGTGTCGCACCTTTTCTGATTAAGAAAGGCTATAAAGTCGAATATAAAGATTTCAGCGATGGTATTCAGGTAAACGATGCGGTTGCCCGTGGCAACATCGAAGCTAATATCATGCAGCACCCGGTGTATTTAAAATCGGTGAATGAGCGTCTGGGGATCGACAACATCGGTATCGTGCAGGTACCCACACCGCCAATGGGGCTGTATGGCGGTAAAATCAAAACGCTGAAAACCCCGGCGGCAGGCACAGTGATTTCTGTTCCTAATCAGCCACCTAATGAATATCGTGCCCTGTTAGTGCTGCAAAGCCTTGGCTGGGTAAAACTCAAACCAGACAGCGACCCGGCCACCTTCTCGCAGCGTAATATCCTCGAAAATCCGTATAAAATTGTCCTCAAAGAGATGGATAACGCCCAGCAGGTACGTGCGCTGCCAGATGTGGATTACGGTTTGATTCAGGGGAATTTTGCCGTCTCCAGCGGCCTGAAACTTAATTCGGCATTACAGCTTGAAACCCCGGTGAGCCAGTTTATAAACGTTGTCACCATCGCCGGGAAAAATAAAGACGCGCAGTTTGCTAAAGATATTGTTGCCGGGTATCACTCAGCCGATTTCAAAAATTACATTCTGACTCACGAGCAATATAACGGTTATCTGCAACCTGATTATTTGAAATGAACGATGCAATGATTGAGTTTCGCCATGTCAGTAAAACATTCTCCAGAAAAGGAAACCCGGTTCTGGCATTAAAGGACATTAACCTTAGTATTGCTAAGGGCGATATTTTCGGGATTATTGGTTATAGCGGTGCAGGGAAAAGTACCTTGCTACGTTTAATCAATCGTCTCGAATCGCCAGGCCAGGGAGAGGTGGTCATTAATGGCGAAGTGTTGCAGGAATTTAGCGGTAAGCGTCTGCGTGCCATCAAGAAAGATATTGGCATGATCTTTCAGAACTTTAATTTGCTGAATTCAAAAACGGTTTTTCACAATGTGGCCATTCCGCTCATTTTACAGGGGCGTGATAAGGCGTTTATTCAGGCACGCGTGACGGAGCTGCTGGAGTTCGTCAATCTCAGCGATAAGGTGCATAGCTTCCCGAACGAGTTGTCAGGCGGGCAAAAACAGCGTGTCGGTATCGCCCGTGCGCTGGCGACCAACCCGTCAGTCCTGTTGTGTGATGAGGCGACATCGGCGCTGGATCCTCATACCACAGTGCAGATCTTACTACTGTTGCAGGAGATCAACCGCCGCTATGGCATCACTATCGTGCTGATTACTCACGAAATGTCGGTAATCCAGAAAATCTGTAACAAGGTCGCGGTGATGCAAAACGGCAGCATTGTGGAGCAGGGCGACGTTTTTAACCTGTTTGCCCAGCCGCAGCATCCGGTCACCGCCAGTTTCGTGCAGTCGGTGATTCACGACAAGCTGCCGGAGCGCGTCTCCGCTGTGCTGCAACAGGATAACGGCGCGCAGGCCCTGCGTCTTGAGTTTGTGGGCGCAACGGCGCAACAGCCCATTATCAACCGCATCATCAAGGACTATGCCATTGAGGTGAATATCCTCTTTGCCAGCATGTCCGAAGTCCAGAGCCGCATTCTGGGGTTCATGATCGTACAGATTCTTGGCGAGCCTGAGCAAACCGGGCGCGCCATTGCCCATCTTCGCGACGCAGGAGTGAAAATCACCCATGTTTGATTTTATTGACACCGCTGTCACCGGCGATCAATTCCTGCTGGCATTGCATGACACCCTGGTGATGATCGCTGTTTCGCTGGGTTTCGGTTCGCTGCTCGGTATTCCGCTGGGTATTGTGCTGGTGGTTTGCCGCCCTGGCGGCATTCTGCCCAACCGATTTGTGCACCAGGTGCTGAACCCAACAATCAACGTTGTCCGCTCGCTGCCGTTTATTATTTTGCTGATTACCATTCTGCCCTTCACCCGTCTGGTGGTGGGCACCACTATTGGTACGGCGGGTGCGATTGTGCCGCTGATTGTCTTTATTGCCCCCTATATTTCCCGGCTGGTGGAAAGCTCGCTGCTGGAGGTGGACGAGGGGATCCTCGAAGCCGCCGATGCCATGGGCGCCACCGCTTTACAGACCATCTGGCACTTTATGCTGCCGGAAGCCGCGTCATCTCTGATCCTGGCCCTCACGACCGCCACTATTGGCCTGCTGGGGGCGACCGCCATGGCCGGCACCGTGGGCGGCGGCGGTATCGGCGATTTGGCCATTACCTATGGTTACCAGCGCTTTGATGCCTTCGCCACGCTGGTCACCGCGCTGGTGCTGATTGTCATTGTCCAGCTTATCCAGACCCTCGGAACCCGCTTTGCCCGCCGTATTCGTCGCGAGTAAGGCCGCTATTTCATCTATTCAGGAGATAAACATGCCAGTTGTAGAGAGCTTTACCCTCGACCATACCAAAGTCAAAGCCCCGTATGTCCGCGTGGCAGGTTATGAACGTCACCGGCTTGGCAGCGTGGTGCAGAAGTTTGATTTACGTTTCCTGCAACCTAACGTGGATGCCATTCCCACTGCGGCGCTGCACACCCTGGAGCACCTGCTGGCATTTGGCCTGCGCGAAGAGCTGGAAGGGGTTATCGACATTTCGCCGATGGGCTGCCGCACCGGTTTCTATCTGATCCTGTGGGATGAGCACGATCCGAAACACATCGCCGCTGCGCTGACCCGTGTCTTGCAGCGTGTGCTTACCGCAACGGATGTGCCTGCGGTCACACCGTTTGCCTGCGGCAACTATCGCGATCATTCACTGTTCTCCGCTCAGGAGTACGCGAAGCTGGTGCTGGAAGCCGGTATCAGTGACGACCCGTTTCGGGAATAAGCGATGATTGCCCTCGATTTTAGCGGCCAGACCGCGGTGGTGACGGGCGGTCTACAGGGCATCGGTAAAGCCATTGCGCAACTGTTGCATCGGGGCGGCGCGAACGTAGTGATCGGTGATATCGCCGCCAGAGCGCGGGAGCAGAGCCTGCGCCAGTTGGTGCTACGTACCGATGTTGCCTCGCGTGAACAGGCCCATCAGCTCATTGGCGCCGCCGTGGAGACCTTCGGCAGCGTGGACATCCTGGTCAACAGTTGCGGCGTCTCGGCGATGAGCGCGGTCGATGCCATGAGCGAGGCGGACTGGCAGCGCATCCTGGATGTGAACGTCAAAGCGATTGGCTGGCTCTCTGAGGCGGCCATTCCGCTGATGCGGGCCAGAAAGGCGGGACGTATCATCAACATCGCCTCGCAGGCTGGCAAAAATGGCTACCGGCTAATGGGCCAGTACGTGGCCTCTAAACATGCGGTACTCGGCCTGACCAAAGTGATGGCCATTGAGCTTGCCCGTGACAATATTCTGGTGAACGCGGTCTGCCCCGGCATTGTCGAGACGGAGATGAAGTGGCGCGAGCGTCGGGAAGGTGCAGCGCTGCGCGGCATGACGCCGGAAGCCATCTATGCCGAAGACTGCTCGCAGGTGTTACTGGGCCGCACGGCGCAGCCAGCCGATGTAGCTGGCGTGGTGGCGTTTTTGGCGAGCCCGCTGGCGGCCTATATGACCGGGCAGGCGATTAATGTGACCGGTGGGATGACGATGCATTAAAAACCTGCCCATCAGGCTATCTCATTTGCCATTTTGGCGTAGGGCAGTGCTCACAATCCTCACGTACTTCATGTACGTTCTGGTTGTTGCGCGCTGTCCGGGTCCAGACTGCCTGCAACCATAACTACCTGATTTACAGGTTTTATATCGAGGTATTACCATGAAACCCGAGCAACTTGCGGTAATGCACTGGGGAACCTATCGGGTGACCACCGATGACGGCAAACTGACCGCGGTCAGCCCGGTTGCGTGGGACAGCAACCCCTCACGGATTGGGCAGTCGTTGCCGGGCGCGGTGCAGGGGACATCACGCGTTCGTCGCCCGGCAGTGCGGGAAGGGTTTCTGAAAGGGGGCGCCGCCAGCCGGGAGGGGCGCGGGCGTGAACCCTTTGTCGAAGTGAGCTGGGAGCAGGCGTTGACGCTGGTGGCCGATGAACTCACCAGGGTTAAAGGCGAGCAGGGCAATGCGGCGATTTATGGCGGCTCTTATGGCTGGTCCAGCGCCGGCCGTTTTCATCATGCGCAGAGCCAGCTTCACCGTTTTCTCAATCTCTTTGGCGGCTACACCGGCAGCACCAACACCTACAGTATCGCCGCCGGGGAGCGCATTTTGCCGCATATTCTTGGCGATCTCGACACCTTACAACGCCAGCACACCCACTGGCCGGTACTGGCGGAACACTGCCAACTGTTTGTCGCCATCGGCGGTTTGCCGCTACGTAATGCGCAGGTTAACGGCGGCGGGGCCAACGACCACGCGCTACAGGACTGGTTGCAGACATTGCGCCGCAACGGCACCCGTTTCATCAATATCAGCCCGGTACAAAACGATCTTTCGGCCGTGCCGGATGCCGACTGGCTGGCGGTCAAACCCGGCAGCGATACGGCGTTGCTGCTGGCGCTCTGCCAGGTGCTGGTTGCCGACGCGTTATACGACCAGGCCTTTGTCGACAGCCACACGGTCGGGTTCGCGCCATACCGGGATTATCTCTTTGGCCGGGGAGACGGCGTAGTAAAAAGCCCGGAATGGGCCGAGTCCAGAACAGGACTCGCTGCCGGGGTGATTCGCCAGTTGGCACATGAGATGGCACAGCATCGCACGATGATCAACATTGCCTGGTCGGTTCAGCGTGCCCGTCAGGGGGAACAGGCTTTCTGGGCGACAGTGGCGTTAACCGCACTGTTGGGGCAGATTGGCACTCCCGGCGGTGGGCTGGGCTTCGGTTACGCCTCAACCAACCTGGCGGGGGCCGACCGTCGCGTCTTTTCCGGCCCGCGTTTGCCCCAGGGGCGCAATCCGGTTGAGGGTAAAATCCCGGTCGCCCGATTTTCCGACATGCTGCTGCACCCCGGCGAACCCTATGAATTTGACGGGCAGACCCACCTTTACCCCGATATTCGCTTTGTCTACTGGGCGGGCGGCAATGTCTTTCATCACCATCAGGATCTGAACAAGCTGGTACGCGCCTGGCGCGCCCGGAAACCATTGTGGTCCACGAGCAGTACTGGACCGCACAGGCGAAATTCGCCGATATCGTCCTGCCTGCCACCACTTCGCTTGAGCGGGAGGATATCGGTAGCGCCAGCAACGACGGCTTTATGATTGCCATGCGCCAGCATATTGCGCCGTTTGCCGATGCGCGTGACGACTATGCCATTTTCAGCGGGCTGGCGGCCCGTCTCGGGTTTGGTGAGGCTTACACCGAAGGGCGGGACGTCAGAGCATGGCTGGAGGTTATGTATGAGCAGTCGCGCCCCCGTGCCGAGGTAGATGGGATCGCGCTCCCGCCGTTCGATACGTTCTGGCAGCAGGGCGTTCTGGAATTTTCGCGCCCCGTCCGGCCGCAGATCCTGCTTAAAGATTTTCGCGACGACCCGCTGAACTCGCCCCTTGCCACCCCTTCCGGCAAGATTGAGCTTTTTTCGCAGACCATTGCCGATTTTGGCTACGAAGAGTGTCCGGGGCATCCGTACTGGCACGAGCCGGAGGCGCAATATCAGCAGGCGGTCGCCCGCGAATGGCCGCTGCATTTGCTCTCCAGCCAGCCGCGTACCCGCCTGCACAGCCAGTACGACCACGGCAGCGTAAGTCGGGAGACCAAAATTGCCGGGCGTGAACCTCTATGGATGCATCCGCATGATGCCGCTGAGCGCGACATTCACGACGGCGAAGTGGTGAAAGTGTTCAATACGCGAGGCGCGTTACTGGCCGGGGTGAAACTGAGCGAGGCCATCCGGCCCGGCGTGGTGCAGATGTCCACCGGCGCCTGGTATGATCCGCAGAATACAGAAGATGCGCAGCCACTCGATAAACATGGCAATCCCAACGTTTTAACAGAAGATCGCGGCAGTTCGCGTCTGGGGCAAGGATGCAGCGCGCAGAGTTGTCGGGTGGATGTGGTGAAGTTTGAAGGGCCGTTACCGGCGATAACGGCCTGGGAACCGCCTGTTTTTGTCACGCTCGCGCAACAAAAACAGGCCTGATGCCTTACTGAACGGCGGCGAAGGCTGAGGCCACGCGACCGATATTGCTGTGGTTAAGGCCCGCCACGCAGACGCGGCCGCTGGCAATCAGGTAGACCCCAAAGGCTTCGCGCAGTTTATCCACCTGCTCAGCGCTGAACCCGGTGTAACTGAACATCCCGCGCTGGGTCAGCAGGTAGGTAAAGTCGTGCGTCGGCAGGGCATCTTTGAGGACATCCACCAGCGCCATGCGCATTTCGCTGATACGGGTGCGCATGGCGTCCACTTCGGCACGCCACAGGGCGTTAAGCTCCGGGTCATTGAGCACCGTGGAGACGACCTGCGCGCCAAAATTCGGCGGGCTGGAGTAGTTGCGACGTACGGTGGCTTTCAACTGGCCCAGAACGCGTCCGGCGGCGTCAGCATCTTCACACACAACGGACAGCCCACCCACGCGCTCGCCATACAGCGAGAATATTTTGGAGAAGGAGTTGCTGACCAGCGCAGGCAGGCCGGTGCTGGCGATAGCGCGAATGGCGTAGGCATCATCTTCCAGACCCGCGCCAAAGCCCTGATAGGCAATGTCGAGGAACGGGATCAGATCGCGGGAAATCAGCACCTCTATCACTTCATCCCACTGCGCATTCGTCAGATCCGCGCCCGTCGGGTTGTGGCAGCACGGGTGGAGCAGCACGATACTGCGCGGCGGCAGTTGTTTTAAGCTGTTGAGCATGCCGCTGAAATCGACACCGCGCGTGGCGTTATCGAAGTACGGGTAGGTGTGAACCTTAAACCCTGCACCGGCAAAAATAGCGATATGGTTTTCCCAGGTCGGATCGCTGACCCACACCCCGGAGTCCGGGAAGTAGCGTTTCAGGAAATCGGCACCCACTTTCAGCGCGCCGGAACCGCCCAGCGTCTGGATGGTGGCGATACGCCCGGCGTTCAGTGCCGGATGGTTGTCGCCAAACAGCAGCGTCTGAATGGCGCTGCGATAAGGGGCGAAACCTTCCATCGGCAGATAGAGGCTGGCTTTTTGCGGCTGGCTCTGCAGGCGGGTTTCGGCCTGTTGTACTGCCTTAAGGCAAGGAATGATAGCCTGCTCGTCATAATACAGCCCGATGCTAAGGTTCACTTTGTCAGTACGGGTGTCCTGATGGAAAGTCTCCATCAACGACAGGATAGGATCGCCCGCGTAGGCGTCAACGTTCTGGAACACAGTCACTACTCCTGATATTACTGTCAGAGGTCAATCCATTACACCGCATAGCGTCCCGGGCGGTGGTTCATGGCAATAATGGAATTCAGAATCACGGCGCCCACTATGGAGGCCGCCAGCATCGGCAGGCTCACGAAGAACAGCGATGCGGTCACGATACAGGCATCGACCACCATCTGGAATTTACCGGCGCGGATGCCGCTTTTATCCTGCAGATAGAGCGCCAGAATATTCACGCCGCCGAGACTCGCTTTATGACGGAACAGCACCACAAAACCAATGCCGACCATAATGTTGCCAAACAGCGTGGCGTAGTAGGGGTTAAGCTGATCGAAATGGATAAAGCGCCCGTGCAGATCGGAGAACAACGACACCAGCGCCACGGCGCAGAACGTTTTCAGCGTGAACTGCATCCCCATCCGGCGAACAGAGAGCCAGTAAAAGGGCAGGTTGATCAAAAAGAACGCCACGCCAAACGGCAGGTGAGTCGCGTAATGGATCAGAAAAGCGATACCCGCCGTACCGCCAGTGAGCGCGCCCGCCTGGCGAAACATTATCACGCCAAAAGAGATCATTAGCGTACCGAACAGCAGCGCCAGCGCATCTTCCAGCCAGGTATGAGCAAGTTTATTGGGAGTCAGGACGTTATCCATAAGAAAGTACGATTCAACAATTGCTAAAGATAAGAAATATCCTGCAAAAACCGCACCAGATCCGCTTCCTGATGCGATTGAATGGAGGAAAAACAGGCGGCCATATCGCTAACGTATTGATATGGCAAAAAGAGAAGATTGCGTGTTTTGTGCGTTTTCACGCTGTTATTCGGTTGAGATGTGTATTTTTGTCTCACCGGATACATTAATTAACCGATTGATTGCACCAAAATAAGGCGTGTTGCCCTGTATTAGGGCGCAAGACCACTGCCCGGCATCAACTGGCCATTCTCTTTCAGGCGGTTAAGGACAACCGAGGTTTTCAAATGAGCGACCCCTTTATTTTGCGCCAGAATATGGCTGATTAAATGGCTCAGACCTGGCAAATCCGGCACGGCTACCCTGAGCAGGTAATCGGCATCGCCCGTGGTTTTCCAGGCATCCAGAATCGCGTCCACTTCGCTCACCATCTGGTGGAAGCTTTCCACATACTCCTGCGTGTGGTTTAAAAGACGCACCTCAATCAGACCCAGCATCTCGCGCCCGGCGGCATCCGGTGCAAGCCGCGCATGGTAGCCCAGAATCAGTTGCGCCTGCTCCAGTGCGATACGACGCCGTGAACACTGGGAAGCAGAAAGGCCGATGAGATCGCTCAGCTCCTGGTTAGTTAAACGGCCATTGGCCTGCAACAAGGTGAGGATTTTCAGATCAAAGTCGTCGATGTTATACATGTGCGCCAATACCGGAACGAAAGAGTGGCTACCAGACTAACAGCTTTTTTGATGACGAGAAGCCTGACGGCGCTGCGCTTTTTTCCGCTGCACCAAAACGGTTCGATTTCATGCATGCAGAGGCTGTTTTTCTCATACATCGTGCGATTTAACCGTGCTTATTGCGCGAAGTTGCTGAAAATTCAATCGCCGCGCTCAAGCTGTGGATGTGACTGGAAATTTATATCTCCCGCTTATTCAGATAGTTAGCCTGCCATTGTCGTGTTCTCCCCGCTGGCTGGCCTGAAAGTTGCTCTGGCCGAAGGTGACGTTTACAGACAGGGGAGAGGTCAGAGGTGGCAGCACAACACACTAACGAATTAAAACGCGGGTTAAAAAACCGTCATATCCAGTTGATTGCGCTCGGTGGGGCCGTAGGCACCGGGCTTTTTTTGGGCATTGCGCAGACCATTCGCATGGCCGGGCCGTCCGTACTGTTGGGGTACGCCATCGCCGGGGTGATTGCTTTTTTCATTATGCGCCAGCTCGGTGAAATGGTGGTTGAAGAGCCAGTGGCGGGCTCTTTCAGCCATTTTGCCAACCGCTACTGGGGACCTTTTGCCGGATTTATGTCCGGCTGGAACTACTGGGTGCTCTATGTGCTGGTGAGTATGGCGGAACTGACGGCGGTTGGGATTTATATTCAATACTGGTGGCCGGACGTGCCAACGTGGGTCTCAGCGGCCATTTTCTTTGTGGCAATTAACGCCATCAACCTGACGAACGTCAAAGTGTACGGCGAGATGGAGTTCTGGTTCTCCATTATCAAAGTTGCGGCCATCATCAGCATGATTGCTTTTGGCGGCTATCTTTTGTTTAGCGGCAGCGGTGGTCCGGATGCATCGGTGGCGAACTTGTGGCAGGACGGTGGATTCTTCCCGAATGGCATCAGTGGGCTGGTCATGGCGATGGCGGTGATCATGTTTTCCTTTGGCGGTCTGGAACTGGTGGGGATCACGGCGGCAGAGGCCGACGATCCGCAAAAGAGCATTCCCAAAGCCACTAATCAGGCTATCTACCGTATTCTGCTGTTTTATGTGGGTTCACTGGCCGTCTTGCTGTCGCTCTATCCGTGGAAAAACGTGGTGGAAGGCGGCAGCCCGTTCGTCCTGATTTTCCATGCGCTGGACAGCAACATCGTCGCGAACGCCCTCAATCTGGTGGTGCTCTCCGCCGCGCTGTCGGTCTATAACAGTTGTGTTTACTGCAATAGCCGCATGCTGTTTGGCCTGGCGCAGCAGGGTAACGCGCCGCGTTCGCTGCTCAAGGTGAACCGACGGGGGATCCCGCTGACCGCGCTGGGGGTATCGGCTTTGGCCACGGCGCTGTGCGTGCTGATCAACTATGTGATGCCGGGCAAAGCCTTTGAATTGCTGATGGCGCTCGTGGTGGCGGCCCTGGTGATCAACTGGGCGATGATTTGTATCACCCACCTGAAATTCCGTCTCGCCATGCAAAAAGCCGGAAAAACCACCGCTTTTCAAAGCCTCGGTTATCCGCTGACTAACATCATTTGTCTGCTTTTCCTGGCGGGGATCCTGGTGGTGATGTTTATGACACCGGGGATCCGTATCTCTGTATGTTTGATCCCGGCATGGCTGCTGGTGCTGGGGGCGGGCTATATGTTCAAGAAAAAACGCGCCGCCGCCGTTCTGGTAGCGGAAGTGAATCAAGGCTAAAGATGATAATGCCGGAGCAATGCTCCGGCAGTACGGTGGAAAACGGGTGGGGAACGTCACCAGCCGTATTCGGAATAAACGTGTGAAATAAGGATATTGTCGATAGCCTGCCTGACATAAGGAATGGCGATGTGTGGCCGCACACGCTGCTGCGGCGGTCACTGTTTCACCTTCCTTAAGCCCCTAGGCTGTAAAAGCCATCCATCCACCCTGTGCCCGTGCGTTTGAATATACATATCTGATTACCTTTCCTGAGCAGGATAAAAACCGCAACAGAAAGGCAGTATCTTTCTCTTTTCATTTGCCTCGACCTTGTGTGTACATTGACTGTGTATAAATACAGTTACTGAACACACATAAGAGACGGGCCGCAATTCAAATAATAATGCTGGCTGGATGGTTGAGCGCAGATAAGCCTTCTGCATTGTTTTAAAATGATTGGACGATGATCAGAAGAAATCCCGGACACTTGCCGGTTATAGATATCTATTTAATTAATATTTAGCGTCATGTTCGGAATATTAAACCAGAAAAAATGAAAATACTGGCATAGTATAAATAAAACGAGTGGGCGGGCGGCTCCGTTTACGGCCTCTTTTTATTGCTGTATAACGGAAATGCTTAGCATGAAAACTATCGCAACATAATAAGATCGAACGGCAAAACAAAGGGTAAGGTTAAGGTAATGTCAGACGAGAGAATTTCCGATAAAGTCAAAAATGTGCAGTCATCTGCCATCCGCGAATTATTAAAACACAGCAAAATGGAAGGGGTTATCTCTCTTGGCGGGGGCATTCCTAATCCTGATCTCTTTGATCGCGAAGGGCTCCAGATGGCGATGGATAAAGTGTTATCCGTTTCCTGGAAAGATGCTTTTCAATATGGCCTGAGCGAAGGCAGCCCGGATTTGCGTGAGGCAATTTGCCAGCTTCTGGAACAGCGTCTGATTACCTGTAACCCTGATGAAGTCGTGATTACCTCCGGTTCTCAGCAGTCTCTGGATATGCTCGCCCGCGTGCTGATTAACCCTGGCGATGTCATTGTTGTGGAGAGACCCACCTATCTGGCCGCGTTGCAGGTTTTCCATCTGGCGGAAGCTCAGCTTGCCTCTGTTGGTACAGACGGGGAAGGCATGAAGGTTGATGAGCTGGAAGAGCTGGTCAAAACCACCACCATCAAAGCCGTTTATATTGTGCCGACCTTCGGCAACCCTGGCGGGGTCACACTCTCTGATGAGCGCCGCAAAAAGCTGGTGGCGCTCTCTAAGCGCTATAACTTTGTCATTATCGAAGATGATCCCTATAGCGAAATTAATTTTACCGACAAACTGTTCAAGCCATTAACTGCCTGGGCAAAAGAGATAGACAACAGCGAGAACGTTATTTACACCTCGACGTTTTCCAAAATTCTGGCGCCGGGTGCGCGCGTCGGCTGGGTTGTTGCGCCGGAGTGGATTAAAAAGCAGATTGTGACCCTGAAACAGGCTACGGATTTGCATACCAGCTCCCTGTCGCAGTCGCTGGCCTATCACTATTTGCAGACGGGCCGCCTGCCTGAGCAGTTAAAAATTATCCGCGCTTCTTATAAAGATAAATGTCAGGTGTTATGCGAAGAGATCGAACGTGAACTGGGCGAGCATCTGACCTTTCACCGTCCGCAAGGGGGCATGTTCCTGTGGGCCAAATTTAAGTATGAGAAGAACACCACCGACTGGCTGAAAAAGACGCTGGCAAATGGCGTGGTCTATGTGCCGGGCGAGTTCTTCTATGCGGATAACCCGGATGCATCGACGCTGCGTATGTCTTATGTATCAGTGGCGGATGAAAATCTCAGAAAAGCCGTCGCCCGCCTCAAAGCCTCTCTTGAATAAGTTCAGACATAAAAAAAACCATGTATCCCATCAGGGATACATGGTGAGTAAAGGGTTTATATCCCTATTCGCTGACATAAATGTGCCCGAGTGCGAACAGGTATTAAAACCAATCATCTAAATGCTTCGAGAATACTTCTACAACAAGCTGTAAAAGTATTTCTACATAATGATTTTATTGTCCCTCTGCGTCAAATTCAAATCTTGAATCATATGATTCAAAAATAAGATAAATAACGCTCTGGATGTTTATGTGAATCCACTTTGGTAGATAGTGATACGGAGTTTTTTAAATAAATTATTATTTACAGAGGGTTACGGGTTTTTTGTGTCATCGTATAAAGGTTAACTCGTTGCATTATTAGTGACTGGGATCGCATATTAATAAATGCAGAATAAATGACTTTAATTATTTTTGGGTCGTTGATGTTTTATTTAATTTCATATCAAAGCCACCCTTCGTCTTTACATAAAAGCCACAAACGCATATCAAATTCCAGTTGATGATACTGAGGCTCCATATGGCAACATAATTGATAAAACGCTTTGTTGTGCTCTTTCTCTTTCAGGTGCGCCAGTTCATGCACCACGATCATACGCAGAAAGGCTTCCGGTGCCTGGCGAAAAACGGTGGCGACGCGGATTTCTGCTTTTGCTTTGAGCTTACCGCCCTGCACGCGCGATACCGCGGTATGCAGCCCTAACGCGTTTTTGAGCACATGGATTTTGCTGTCATAAGCGACTTTGTTGATTTGCGGCGCGTTACGCAAAAACTGATTTTTAAAATCCTGCGTATAAACATAGAGCGCTTTATCGGTCGTGATGTCGTGCGTATCGGGGTAACGCTTGAGCAAAACCTCGCTCAGCCGATTTTGCGCGATCAGCGTTTGTACCTGTGCCAGCAGTGATTCGGGGTAACCCTGCAAATAAGTGAGTGTTGTCATGTTTAAGGGGTTTACAACTCCGGATAATTAAGCGATAAAACGCGCGAATTCTAGCACCCCGGAGGGTCGATGGGCCAGGTTGAGTTAATTGGACAGTCATTTGCATTAGAGCGTTTCCCACCCAATGCCGAAGAAGCGTCGTTACAGGCGTGGGATGCGGCAGATGAATATCTGCTAAATCAGGTAAATGAGACCGAAGGCACGACGCTCATCTTTAACGATAGCTTCGGCGCGTTGGCCTGTGCCCTGGCGGAATATCGTCCTGTCAGCGTGAATGACTCGTTTATTGCGGAGCAGGCTACCCGCCATAACCTGCGTCTGAACGGGATGGACGAAGACGCCGTGACTTTCCTGGATAGCCTGAGCGAACTGCCGACTGCCCCTGCGCGCGTGCTGATTAAAGTACCCAAACAGCTTGCGCTGCTGGAGCAACAGCTTTGTGCGTTGCGTCGCGTCGTGACCCCACAAACGCAGATTATCGCCGGTGCCAAAGCGCGTGATATTCACAACTCCACCATGGCGTTGTTTGAAAAATACCTCGGCCCGACCACCACGTCGCTGGCGTGGAAAAAAGCGCGTCTGATCCACTGTACCTTTACTGCTCCGGCGGTAGCTGATGCGCCGCAGACCTATGACTGGCAATTAGAGGGAACGGACTGGACCATCCATAACCATGCGAATGTATTTTCACGCAGCGGGCTGGACATTGGTGCGCGTCTTTTCCTCAAGCATTTGCCGAAAAACGTGGAAGGGGAGATGGTCGATCTCGGCTGTGGTAACGGCGTGATTGGTCTGCAACTGCTGGCGCAGAACCCGCAGGCGCGTGTGCTCTTTACCGACGAATCCCATATGGCCGTGGCCTCCAGCCGCCTGAATGTGGAACGTAACATGCCAGACGCGCTGGAGCGTAGCGAGTTTATGGTCAATAACGGGCTGTCGGGTATTGAACCGGACCGTTTTGATGTGGTGCTGTGCAATCCGCCGTTCCATCAGCAAAGCGCCATCACCGATCATATTGCCTGGCAGATGTTCCACGATGCTCGCCGCAGCCTGAAATATGGCGGTGAATTAATTGTGGTGGGCAACCGTCATCTTGATTATTTCCGTAAGCTTAAGAAGATTTTTAGTAACTGCAGCAACGTGGCGTCTAACGGTAAGTTTGTGGTGCTAAAAGCGGTGAAATTGCGCAGACAGCGCTGATTTTCCCCCGGTGGCGCTGCGCTTACCGGGGCTACAAAGCGCGCCCGAATACCGGAAAACAACCCCTGGCCCGGATAAGGCGCTTGCGCCGCCATCCGGGTCGTCATAACACATCAAATCGTCAGCGCTAACGTCGTGCCCTGGGCTATCGCCCGGCGGGCATCAAGCTCCATTGCCACATCGCAGCCGCCAATCAAATGCACCGTTTTTCCCGCCGCCTGTAACGGCTCTGCCAGCTCGCGGCGCGGCTCTTGGCCTGCACACAGGATCACATTGTCTACCGCCAGCAACTGCGGTTCGCCGCCGATCAAGACATGCAGCCCCTCGTCGTCGATCTTCTGATAACTGACCGCCGGGATCATTTTCACCCCGCGCGACAGCAGGGTGGCACGGTGGATCCAGCCAGTGGTTTTCCCCAGACCTTCACCCGGTTTGCTGGTTTTACGCTGGAGCATCACGATCTTACGCGGACTTTTCGGCAACTGTGGGCCTTCCGGGCGCAAACCGCCCACATGGTTGAGGCTGGTATCGATGCCCCATTCCACACAAAATTCTGCGATATTCTGGCTGGTGGGTTCGCCCGGCTGGCTAAGATACATCGCGGTATCAAAACCAATTCCCCCGCAGCCGATAATCGCCACCTTCTCGCCGACCGGCACTTTATCGCGCAAAACGTCAAGGTAACTCAGCACCTTAGGATGGGTGATCCCCTCGATCTCCGGCGTGCGCGGCACAATACCGCTGGCGAGGATCACCTCGTCAAAGGCTTCCAGCATGGTGGGCTGCACAAACTGATTGAGCCGTAACGTCACGCCGGTGATGTCGATCATTTTGCGGTAGTAGCGCAGGGTTTCGTAGAACTCCTCTTTGCCGGGGATCTGTTTGGCGATATTGAACTGACCGCCAATTTCGGCAGCCGCATCAAACAGCGTCACGCTATGCCCACGGGCAGCGGCGTTGACGGCAAAGGCCAGACCGGCGGGACCTGCGCCAATCACGGCCAGCGTTTTCTGGCGGGTGGCTGGTGTGAGCGGCATTTTGGTTTCGTGGCAGGCGCGCGGGTTGACCAGGCACGAGGTCACTTTGCCCACGAAGATCTGATCGAGGCAGGCCTGGTTGCAGCCGATGCAGGTGTTGATCTCATCAGCGCGACCGCTTTGCGCTTTGGAAAGGATCCCGGCATCGGCAAGGAACGGGCGCGCCATCGACACCATATCGGCATCGCCGCGAGAGAGAATATCGTCTGCCACCTGCGGATCGTTAATGCGGTTGGTGGTGACCAGCGGGATGCCCACTTTGCCTTTCAGCTTGCGGGTAACCCAACTGAATGCCGCGCGCGGCACCGGGGTGGCAATGGTCGGGATACGGGCTTCGTGCCAGCCGATACCGGTGTTGATGATGGTCGCGCCCGCCGCTTCAACGGCGTTCGCCAGTTGGACGGTTTCCTCAAAGACGCCGCCGCCTTCCACCAGGTCGAGCATCGACAGGCGGTAGATAACAATAAAATCACGGCCTACCCGTTCACGCACCGCCCTGACCACTTCCACGGCAAAGCGCATTCGCCGGGCGTAATCGCCGCCCCATTCGTCTTTCCGCTGGTTGGTGCGTGCGGCGAGAAACTCGTTAATCAGATAGCCTTCTGAGCCCATCACTTCCACGCCGTCATAACCGGCCTGCTGTGCCAGATGTGCACAGCGGGCAAAGTCGTCAATCAGCGCCAGGATTTCGTCATGACGCAGAGCGTGCGGGGTAAAACGGTTAATCGGCGCCTGGATGGCGGACGGCGCCACCAGGTTTGGCTGAAAACTGTAACGCCCGGTATGCAAAATTTGCAGGGCGATTTTGCCGCCTTCCTGATGTACGGCATCGGTTATCAGGCGATGATGCGGAAGCTGATGTTCATCGTTAAGTACCGCACCACCCTGCATCGTTACGCCCGAAAGCGCCGGTGCCACACCGCCGGTGACAATCAGCGCCACACCATGGCGTGCTCGTTCGGCATAGAAGGCCGCCAGCCGGGCCGCGCCGTCAGGGCGCTCTTCCAGACCGGTGTGCATTGACCCCATTAATACGCGGTTCTTTAACGTAGTAAAACCCAAATCCAGTGGGGCAAATAACGACGGGTAATGGCTCATATCGCTTCCAGTGTTAATTTTTTGTTATGTGGTCGGATGAGTTGTAATTTAGCGTTTGGCGGAGAAAAGGGAAAAGGGGAATGCGGTGATTGTGATGGGATTCAAAGATTGGCGCGGCCTGACCCCCTCCCACGGGGAGAGGGGACCGATCGAGCGTTTCTGCCTCGCCGTAGCTCATCAGGGGTTGCGGCCTGGGCCCTCAGACAGAAAGACGGGGTGATGATGCGCGTACCAGCCCAGGTGCCTGCCACATGGATGTTGTCAGCCCGCTATCCACCAGACCGAGCTGATCGGCATACACCGCCTGCCACTTCTGCATCATCTCGTCATATAACTCGCGATGCTGCGGGTTCGGCGTAAACTCCCGGCTCCATTTCACCAGTCGTTCACCGGTTGCCGCCATATCGTCATACAGACCCGCCCCGACGCCTGCGGCAATGGCGCAGCCCAGCGCGGTGGCCTCTTTGACTTCCGGCACGCGTACAGGAAGGCCTGTGACGTCACTTAAAATCTGGCTCCACAGCGCCCCTTTTGAACCGCCGCCCGCAAACACCAGGCTGTCGAACTTCACGCCGGAAAAGCGGGAAATCTGTGCCAGGTTACAGGCTGAGACGATGGCGGCATTCTCTTCCAGCGCGCGGAACAGCGTCGCTTTATTGCATTTTTCCGGGTCGATGGAGAGGTTAATAAACGACGGGGCCGCGTGGTACCACTGCTTGAAATGCATCGCATCGGAGAAGATCGGCATCACGCCGTGGGAGCCCGCCGGAACGCGAGCAGCCATCTCTTCCAGCAGGCTATAGGTGTCCATTCCCATACGCTCGGCAATCAATTTTTCTTCCGCGCAGAAGGCATCACGGAACCAGCGCATGGTTAAGCCGGTAAAGAAACTGATCGACTCCGCCTGCGCCATGCCTGGGATCACATGCGGGTTTACGCGAATATTCATCTCCGGGTCGGTCCGCACCTGCGGCAAGTTGACCACCTGTTGCCAGAATGTCCCCCCCAGCACTGCCGTCTGTCCGGGGCGTACCACCCCCAGCCCCAGACAACCCAGTTGGACATCGCCGCCGCCCATGATTACCGGCGTGCCTTCGCGCAGACCGCTCTCCTGTGCCGCCTCTCTGGTCACTTCGCCCAGCACGCTGCCGGTCTCTTTTACTGGCGAGAGAATATCGGCGCGCAGTCCGGCCATATCCAGCAGCGAAGGCCGCCAGTCACGGGTAAACAGATCGAGCATGCCGGTGGTGCCCGCGTTGGAAGGATCGACCGCCAGCCAGCCGGAAAGGCGCGCCGCCAGCCAGTCGCTGATCATGGTGATCGTGACCGCGTTGCGATAGATATCCGGGCGATGGTGAGCCAGCCAGAGCAGGCGGGGCATCGCGCTCAGGGCCAGCGTTTGCCCGGAGACCTCATAGACTTCGGATTCGAAGCGATCGTTGTGGATCTCTTTGAGTTCGGCCACTTCCCGGCTGGCGCGCGCGTCGACGTTGGCGCAGGCCCAGATGGCATCACCGTACTGGTCATACAGCACAATGCCTTCGCGCATGGAACAGCAGGCGATGGACTTGATATCCGCACCGGAAAGACCCGCGTTCGCCAGCGCCTGGCGAATGCACTGGCAGGCCAGTTGCCAGTTGGTGGCGAGATCGAACTCCATTGAGCCCGGCACATTTTCCACGCTCAGGTGTTTCCATTCCGCCTGGCCGACGGCAACCTGTCTCCCGGTTAAATCGAAGATCACTGCACGAATGCTGCCGGTCCCTGCATCTAACGCTAAAAGGTAACTCATGGGCTTGCCTCGCTGTTATCAGCGCAGCGCGGCAAGCGGCGCGTTATTGCGCCAACGCCAGGACCGCGCGTGCTGTTGTTTCTTCCGTCACCAGGCCATTGATACGGCGGCCTTTGAGTGCGGCATAAATCGCGTCTGCCTTTTCCACGCCCCCGGCGGCACCGATGATGGTCGGCAATTGCGCCAGCTCATCGAGGGTGACGCCGAGTAATTCCCGATGAATCTCCAGCCCTTCGACCCGTTCACCATCGGCCTGCAAAAAGAAGCCCAGGATGTCGCCGACGGCCCCTTTGCGTGCATACATCAGTTGTTCGCCTTCGCTGATATAGCCCGAGCGCAGGATCGTGGCGTCGCGCTTCTGATTCACTGATCCAATACCCACCACGGCAACATCGGCAGCGGTGGCGGCGAGGATCACATCCCGCACGCTCGATTCCCGTTTCAGGATCTCTGCCACCTCCGGCGACGATACGCGCAATGGCGCGGGGATCATGCTGACGCTACAGGCGGCATCCAGTTGGCCAATCCCGGTCATGTAGGGGCCGACCCCGCCGGAGAGCGTCACCAGGCGAATTTGCTGCGAACTGATAAACCCGCTCAGGTGCTGCAGACAACTCATAGTGGTTTCGCCAAATCCCACCGCCAGAAGCTGACCCGGCTCCAGCACTCCCATTAACGACTGTGCGGCGCCAATCCCGAGCCGCACGCTCATGGGCGGGGTATTCAGGGCTGGCAGCACGCGGGTCAGGCGTAAGCCAAACTGGCGTTGCAGCTCCGTTTCCAGCGCCAGACACCCTTCATACCGGGAGTTAATCTGTACGCGGATCACCCCGGACTGCCGCCCCTTCTCCAGCAGGCGCGAAATCTTGAGGCGCGGTAAACCCAGCCGCTCGCCGATATCGTTTTGTGTCAGGCCGTCGTGGTAGTAACACCAGGCCACACGGGCCACCAGCTCTTCTTCTGCCAGCGCCAGACCTGCAAAGCGTCCTTCTTCTAATGTTCTTTTTTCGCTCATATCTGAACTCTTATAAAAATTTAGATCATATGTTCGTGCTTGCCTGCGGTGAAAATGTGAGCCGCCTGGCAAAACAGATCTTTTGATGTCGCTGTTGGAATAGAGAGATCCAAATACATAAAAGTGTGATCACTGCACGGTTGTAAATATAGTTCACCGTCTACGCTTTTGAACATTATTGAAATAAAAAATCATTTGTTCAATAGCGGGGCTGCAATGAATCCACTGATTGAAGCGCGAGGCATCAATAAGCAATTTTCAGGCGTCACGGTCCTGAAAGGCATTGATTTCACGCTGTATTCAGGCCAGGTCCATGCGCTGATGGGCGGTAACGGCGCGGGAAAATCGACGCTAATGAAAATTATCGCCGGGGTGGAAACACCAGACAGCGGTGAACTTTTCGTTTGCGGCAAGGCGTTTGCGCGCCTTAAGCCGAATCAGGCGCATCAGCTTGGTATCTATCTGGTCCCGCAGGAACCGATGCTGTTTCCCAACCTGAGCGTGCGGGAAAATATCCTGTTTCGCCTGCCGCGCAGCGCCCAACATGACACGTTGCTCACTGAGAAACTGCAGCAGCTTAACTGCCAGCTTAACCTGCAGGCAGCCGCCAGTACGCTGGAAGTGGCCGATCAGCAAATGGTGGAGATCTTACGCGGCCTGATGCGCGACGCGAAGATCCTGATCCTCGACGAACCCACCGCCTCTCTTACGCCCGGCGAAACTGACCGACTTTTCCGCCAGATCCGCGCCCTGCAAGAGCTGGGTGTTGGGATTGTTTTTATCTCTCATAAATTGCCGGAAATCCGCGCGCTCGCAAGCCATGTCTCGGTGATGCGCGACGGGGCAGTGGTGCTGAGCGGTGAAATCGCCAGCCTCGACGACAACGCCCTGATTACTGCCATGACGCCCGCGAGCCGCGAAAAAAGCTTAAGCGATACCCAAAAACTGTGGCTGGCGCTGCCGGGCAATCGCCGTACCCAGCCGCAGGATTTCCCGGTGCTGCGGGTGGATGATCTGACGGGGGAGGGGTTTATCGATCTCAGCCTTGAGATCCACGCCGGGGAGATCGTTGGTCTGGCAGGGCTGGTGGGATCCGGGCGTACCGAGTTTGCTGAAACCCTTTATGGCCTGCGCCCGGTGCGCGCGGGGCGTATCTGGCTGGAGAACCGTGAGATCAGTGGCGATTCCACCCGCGCACGCCTGGGGCGCGGGCTGGTTTATCTGCCGGAAGACCGCCAGGTGTCGGGGTTGTTTCTTGATGCCCCGGTACGCTGGAACACGGTTGCCCTGAATGAACCCTCTCTCTGGCAGCAGCGCAAACGTGAAGCAGCGGTGGTGGAGCGCTATCACCGGGCGTTGGGGATCAAGCTGAATCATGCGGATCAAATTGTCCGCACCCTCTCCGGCGGGAACCAGCAAAAGGTGTTGCTGGCGCGCTGCATGGAGGCCAACCCGCTGTTGCTGATTGTCGATGAACCGACGCGCGGGGTGGACGTGGCGGCGCGGGCGGATATCTATCAATTGATCAAAAGCGTGGCGGCGCAAAACGTGGCGGTGCTGATGATCTCAAGCGATCTGGATGAGTTTCCAGGGCTGGCCGACCGGGTGCTGGTTATGCATCAGGGCCGACTGAGCGGGGAACTGCCGCGCCATGCGGTGAGTGTGGATCGCATGATGACACTGGCTTTCGGCGGGGGACAGCCATGAAAACATTACTGAAAAACCGTGAGCTCAGCGCGTTTCTGGCTATCCTGGCGCTGTTTGTGGTGCTGGTGGCGCTTAACCCTTCCTTTTTCAGCCTGCAAACCGTGGGCATGATTTTCGCCAGTAGCCAGATCCTGATGTTGCTGGCGCTCGGCGCAACGCTGGTGATGCTGACCCGCAATATTGATGTGTCGGTGGGCTCTACAGTGGGGCTGTGCGCCATTGCCGTCGGGGTGGCGCTGAACAGCGGCTACAGTCTGCCTGTCGCCATGCTTTTCTCCCTGGCGATTGGCGCCCTGGCCGGGGCCTTTAACGGCCTGCTGGTGGTGGGACTGAAAATTCCGGCGATTGTGGCAACGCTGGGTACGCTCGGGCTGTATCGCGGGGCAATGTTGCTGTGGACAGGCGGTAAGTGGATTGAAGGGCTGCCTGCCAGTCTGAAATCACTCTCTGTGGCGGGGGCGACCGGGGTTTCCCCTCTGGGCTGGCTGGTGCTGCTGATGCTCGGCGCAGGGACCTGGGTGCTGGCGCGCACGGCGTTTGGCCGCGACTTTTATGCGGTGGGGGATAATCTCGCCGCCGCCCGCCAGCTCGGTGTCGGTGTGAACCGCACGCGGATGCTGGCCTTCACCCTGAACGGCGTGCTGGCGGCCTGCGCCGGGATTGTCTTTGCCTCGCAGATTGGCTTTGTACCGAATCAGACCGGCAGCGGGCTGGAGATGAAAGCCATCGCCGCCTGCGTGCTCGGCGGTATCTCGCTGCTTGGCGGGACGGGGACGCTTGTCGGCGCGTTTCTCGGTGCCTTTTTCCTCACCCAAATCGACACCGTGCTGGTGCTCTTTAAGCTCCCGGCCTGGTGGAATGACTTTATCGCGGGTCTGGTGCTGCTCGGCGTGCTGGTGCTGGACGGACGTTTACGCCAGGCGCTGGCCCGCCATCAACGGCAACTGAAATACAGCCGCTTTATGCCCGGCAATAAGGGGAGCAAAAACGTGGCCCCTTTTCCCAAACGTAAAAACAAAGAGGTGGCGTAAATGAAGCTCAACTGGGAATTTGCGCTGCTGCTGTTACTGGTGCTGGAGATCCTGCTTTTTGGCGCGCTGAACCCGCGCATGCTGGACGTCAATATGCTGCTGTTCAGCACCAGTGATTTTATCTGTATTGGCATTGTGGCGCTGCCGTTGACGCTGGTGATCATCAGCGGCGGTATCGATATCTCGCTTGGCTCGACCATTGGCCTGTGCGCCATCGCGCTGGGAGTGATGATGCAGGCGGGCTGGCCGATGAGCGTGGCCATAGTGCTGACGCTGGCGCTTGGGCTGCTATGCGGGCTGGTCAACGCGGCGTTGATTCACTATACCGGCATCAGTCCGTTGGTCATCACCCTCGGCACGCTTTATCTCTATGGCGGTGGCGCGCTGTTGCTCTCCGGCATGGCGGGCGCGACGGGTTATGAAGGTATCAGCGGTTTCCCGGATAGCTTTACCGCCTTTGCCAATCTCACTTTGCTGGGCCTGCCCGTACCGCTGGTGCTGTTTGCGGTGATCACGCTGTTTTTCTGGCTGATCACGCACCGAGCGCGTTTTGGCCGTCACCTCTTTTTACTCGGGCAGAACCCGCGTGCGGCGCGCTATGCGGCGCTGTCGGTGAACGGTATGCCTTACGCACTTTACGGGCTGGTCGGGGTGGCATCGGCCATTGCCGCCGTGGTGCTGGTCTCTTATTTCGGTTCAGCGCGTTCCGATCTGGGGCGCGATTTGCTGATGCCTGCACTTACCGCCGCAGTGCTGGGCGGGGCCAATATTTATGGCGGTTCAGGTTCGGTGCTGGGTACTGCGCTGGCAGCGTTGCTGGTGGGGTATTTGCAGCAGGGGTTACAGATGGTCGGCATCCCCAACCAGGTGTCGAGCGCGTTATCAGGGGCGCTGTTGGTGGTGGTGGTGATGGGACGTTCGCTGAGTCTGCACCGGGAATGGGTGCGTATGACCTGGCATCGGGTTCTCTCGCGTTAATTTTTTGGAGCATGAGATGAAGACAAAACTGATAGTGCAACTGAGCGCGCTGGCGCTGGCGGGTAGCGTCATGGCTGCCCAGGCGGCTGACCGTATCGCCTTTATTCCCAAACTGGTTGGGGTGGGTTTCTTCACCAGCGGCGGCAACGGCGCGAAAGAGGCGGGAAAAGACCTGGGTGTGGATGTGACCTATGACGGCCCGACCGAACCGAGCGTTTCCGGCCAGGTTCAGCTCATCAACAACTTCGTCAACCAGGGCTACAAGGCCATTATTGTCTCCGCGGTTTCGCCGGATGGGCTGTGCCCGGCGCTGAAACGGGCGATGCAGCGCGGTGTGAAAGTGCTGACCTGGGACTCCGATACCAAGCCTGAGTGTCGCAGCATCTACATCAATCAGGGGACGCCAGAGCAACTGGGTGGTCTGCTGGTGGAGATGGCTTCAAAGCAGGTAACCAAACCGAATGCCAAAGTCGCTTTCTTCTATTCAAGCCCAACGGTGACCGACCAGAACCAGTGGGTAAAAGAGGCGAAAGCCAAAATCGAGAAAGATCATCCCCAGTGGCAAATCGTCACCACCCAGTTTGGCTATAACGATGCGACCAAATCGCTGCAAACCGCAGAAGGGATCTTAAAAGCGTATCCGGATCTGGATGCGATCATTGCGCCGGATGCCAATGCTCTGCCAGCGGCAGCGCAGGCTGCGGAGAACCTGAAACGGGAAGGGGTGGCGATTGTCGGCTTTAGTACGCCGAACGTCATGCGCCCGTATGTAGAGCGCGGTACGGTGAAAGCCTTTGGCCTGTGGGATGTGGTGCAACAGGGGAAAATTTCGGTGAATGTCGCCGAACATCTGCTGAAAAAAGGCGATCTTAACGTAGGCGACAGCGTCGACGTGAAAGATATCGGCACGCTTAAAGTCGAGCCAAACAGCGTGCAGGGCTATCAGTATGAAGCGAAAGGCAACGGGATTGTGCTGCTGCCGGAACGCGTGGTGTTCACCAAAGAGAACATTGGCAAATACGACTTCTGATGGGAGGAAACGATGGCGGATTTAGATGACATCAAAGATGGCAAAGATTTTGGCCTCGACCGGCCGCAACAGAATGTGCCGTTTACGCTTAAAGGCTGCGGGGCGCTGGACTGGGGGATGCAGTCGCGCCTGTCGCGCATCTTCAACCCGAAAAGCAACCGCACGGTAATGCTGGCGTTTGACCACGGCTATTTTCAGGGGCCGACTACTGGCCTTGAGCGTATCGATTTATCCATCGCCCCGCTGTTTGGCGAAACGGACGTGCTGATGTGTACCCGTGGGGTGCTGCGAAGCCAGGTGCCGCCCGCTACCAATAAACCGGTGGTGCTGCGGGCGTCGGGAGGTAACTCTATTCTGACCGAACTGTCGAACGAGTGCGTGGCGGTAGCGATGGAGGATGCCCTGCGGCTGAACGTCTGTGCGGTGGCGGCCCAGGTTTATATCGGCAGCGAGCATGAGCATCAGTCGATCAATAACATTATTAAGCTGGTGGATGCCGGGAACCGTTACGGTGTCCCTACGCTTGCGGTCACCGGCGTCGGCAAAGAGATGGCGCGGGATGCACGCTATTTTTCGCTGGCCAGCCGTATCGCCGCCGAGATGGGGGCGCAGTTTGTCAAAACCTACTTTGTCGAAGAGGGGTTTGAGAAAGTCACCGCCAGTTGCCCGGTGCCGATTGTGATTGCCGGGGGCAAGAAATTGCCTGAGCTGGAGGCATTAGAGATGTGTTTTCGCGCCATCGACCAGGGGGCATCCGGCGTGGACATGGGGCGCAATATCTTCCAGTCCAGCGCGCCGCTCGCCATGCTCAAAGCAGTAAAAAAAGTGGTACACGAGAATATGAGCGCCCGTGAGGCGTATCAGTTCTGGCAGGAAGAGAAACAGGGAGAGCAACAATGAATGTGACGCTGGTGGAAATTAACATCAAGCCGGACAAGATCGATGAGTTTCTTGAGGTGTTTCGCGCCAATCACGAGGGGGCAGTGAAGGAGTCGGGAAATCTGCGTTTTGATGTGTTGCAGGATCCGAAAGTAAAGACGCGGTTTTTTATCTACGAGGCGTATAAGGATGAGGCCGCTGTGCTGGCGCACAAGGAGACGCCGCACTATCTGGCCTGCGTGGCGAAGCTGGAAGATCTGATGTCGGAGCCGCGTAAGAAAAGGACGTTTGTGGGGCTGATGCCGGAATAGCGGTTTGGAGTGGTGCGCGGTGTTTACCTCACCCTGACCCTCTCCCCAAAGAGGAGAGGGGACCGTTCGTGCTCGCATTTTTGTGGGGATTCCTCAACCCGACAGGAAAGAGGGAACCGATCGAACTGGTGGGGGGCTGTTTTTCACCCTCTCCCTTGAGGGAGAGGGCAGGGGTGAGGGGGAGAAGGGCGCACCGTCTTTACGCTTCTTCCACCGCCACGCGCATCGCTGCCAGCGCGGTGCGTGCCGCTTTGAGTACCTGTTCACACTGTTCAATCGTCAGAGTTAACGGCGGTTCAATACGAATAGTTTTCGAATTGTTGAGTGTCCCGGCAACCAGTACACGCTGGCGGAACATTTCGCTCGCAAACGTATAGCCGATTTCGTTATCCACAAACTCGATAGCCATCAGCATCCCTCTGCCGCGTGCATCCTGCACCAGGTCCGGGTATTCACGCGCCAGCAGGCGGAAGCCGTCTAGCAGCATGTCACCTTTCTGCTCTGCCTGTGCCGGTAAGTTCTCTTCCAGCAGCACGTTGATGGTCGCCAGCGCGGCCGCACAGGCCAGCGGATTACCGCCAAATGTGGTGGTATGCAGGAAAGGATTATCGAACAGGACGGAGAAGACCTCTTCGGTCGCGATAGTCGCGCCGATCGGCATCACGCCGCCGCCGAGCGCTTTCGCAAGACATAAAATGTCCGGCTGGACGTTCTCATGCTCGCAGGCGAACATCTTGCCCGTACGGCCCATCCCGGTCTGCACTTCATCAAAGATAAGCAGCGCGCCAAACTCATCGCACAGCTTACGTACGGCCGGCAGATAACCCTGCGGTGGCAGGATAACGCCGCCTTCGCCCTGAATGGGCTCAAGGATCACCGCAGCGACATCATCGCCGGTTTTATGACATTCACTGAGCAGGGTACGCATGGCCTCGATATCGCCAAACGGCACATGACGGAAGCCCGGCAGCAACGGCATAAACGGTTTACGGAAGGTCGATTTCGCCGTCGCAGACAACGCACCCAGGGATTTACCGTGGAACGCGCCGCTGGTCGCGACAAAGGTAAATTTGCCCCGTGGCGACTGATACGCTTTAGCGAGCTTTAATGCCGCTTCGACGGATTCCGTGCCGCTGTTGCTAAAGAAGCTGTATTTGAGTTTGCCTGGGGCTAATGCCGCCAGCGTTTTTGCCAGCATCGCCCGCAGTGGGTCGAGAAGCTCCTGGCTATGCAGAGGTTGTTTTGCGAGTTGATTCTGTACGGCGGAAACCACTACTGGATTACGGTGCCCCACATTGAAGATACCAAACCCACCCAGACAATCTAAAAACTCCTGTCCCTGGGTGTCGACAAGCGTATTCAAACTTCCCGCTTGCCACTCTACGGCTCCGTAATCCCCGCCGGCAGTAACAGATTTTCGATACTCTAAAAACCCCGGATTGACATGCTCTTTAAAGTATTCTCGTACCTCTCGGTTTAATTCTTTCATCTCCTCATGATCAAGCTTTCGTTTCTCTATGAGGTTCAGTGCGTGTGCGCTGCAGGCAAGAGCCGATGCGCTGGAAGGTAATCTGTTCAAAATATGCTCCCGGGGCTCGCGTATCACATGATACTGATTTAAGTATTGCAGGGATTGCGCCACATCGAAGCCGTAAATGAAAATCGGGATAAACACCAGGGAAAAATGCATTTGTACGAGATTAGATCCCGGATCTTACCCTTTGTTACGCTCTGAAATAGAGGAAAAGAAAACGCGCAGTGCGCGTTTTTTAAGCGAAATGCACCGTGGCGGTGCGATTATTGCCTCATTTTCGCGCAGCGATAAATCAGGAAAACTTGGTAGTTTCAAGGCGTTACTATATAAATCAGCAGCTTAAAAACATACAAATAGTGCGGTTTAATCGCAAATTGCGATCTAAATCAAATTTAACAACTAAAGATAAATTCATTATCGCCGAAATAACATTCGATAAAATTTTTAACAGCCGAATAACTTGCAAAGGATGCTTATCATGTCTGCTCCGCCGTTTGTCACGCAACGGGAATACACCCTTGATGCTGACACCACCCTGATGTCGACCACCGATTTGCAAAGCTATATCACCCACGCCAATGACACCTTCTCTCAGGTAAGCGGCTTTGAGCTGGACGAACTGATCGGCCAGCCGCACAACCTGGTACGCCACCCGGATATGCCGAAAGCCGCCTTTGCGGACATGTGGTACACCCTGAAACAGGGCGAACCCTGGAGCGGTATTGTTAAAAATCGCCGTCGGAATGGCGATCATTACTGGGTACGGGCTAACGCTGCGCCAATGGTGCGTAACGGAAAAGTGACGGGCTATATGTCCATTCGTACCCGCGCCACCCAGGAAGAAATTGCCGCTGTCACACCTTTATATAAAGCCATTCAGGAAGGGCGAGCTAAAAAGCGGATCCATAAAGGGCTGGTGGTTAGCCGGGGCTGGCTGGGTAAACTGCCCTCTCTGCCATTACGCTGGCGGACACGCGGGGTGATGGCGCTCTTGTGGATGGTGCTGGCGGCTGGTCTGTGGCTTTCCGGGAATGGCCCGGCGACGATTTTGTTGAGTGCCGCGATCTTGCTGTTGGGCTGTGCCTGCCTTGAATGGCAAATTGTGCGTCCGGTTGAGGAAGTCGCCCGTCAGACCCTCAGCGTGGCGACCGGTGAACGTAACAGCGTGACGCATCTGAAACGTAGCGACGAACTGGGCCTTACTCTGCGGTCCGTTGGGCAGTTGGGGTTAATGTGTCGCTGGCTGATTCACGATGTTTCCGGTCAGGTGAGTAGCGTGCGCAGCGGTAGCGAAACGCTGGCAAAAGGTAACGACGATCTGAACGAGCGTACTCGCCAGACCGTCGTCAATGTGCAGCAGACCGTTGCCACGATGAGCCAGATGGCCGCCTCGGTGCAAAATAATTCCCATACCGCGACAGAGGCTGACAAACTCTCCAGCTCCGCCAGTAGCGCGGCGGCGAATGGAGGAAAAGCGATGGAAACGGTGGTGAAAACGATGGACGAAATTGCTGACAGTACGCAGCGCATCGGTTCAATCACCGCATTGATTAATGACATCGCTTTTCAGACCAACATCCTGGCGCTCAATGCCGCAGTGGAGGCCGCCCGTGCCGGTGAACAAGGCAAAGGTTTTGCGGTGGTGGCCGGGGAAGTTCGCCACCTTGCCAGTCGTAGCGCCAGTGCGGCAAATGATATTCGCAAGTTGATTGATGCCAGCGCCAGCAAAGTGCAATCGGGCTATGAACAGGTCCATGCGGCAGGCAGGACAATGGACAATATCGTCACCCAGGTTCAAAACGTGACCTCCCTGATTGGTCAGATTAGCCAGTCGACTTCTGAACAGGCGCAAGGGCTGTCAGAGCTGACCCATGCTGTGGCAGAACTGGATACCATCGCGCAAAAAAATGCCGGGCTGGTAGCCGAAAACGCCAATGTTTCCTCAATGGTAAAACACCGCGCCAGCCGTTTGCAGGACGCCGTTTCCGTGCTGCATTAATTCTTCTCCCTCTCTATTTATAGAGAGGGAATTTTCTCTTTGTATTTATTTAACCTTGTTTTTTATATGGTTATATTGCATCTTTTAATTTGTTCTATTTATATTTATAAAATGTTAAATTAATATTAAATATAGTTTCTTTTTTGATCAATTATATTCCATTTAATTTAACTTGTTATTCCTATTAAAAGACAATTAAGTGGCGTTAATATACGTTGCGCAACTTCTTCCCTCAGAACATATAACGATCGATAGATCTCAATTAATAGCTGATAACTATCAGAATAATCACAACTGAAATAAAAAAACGATCAATCTCATAAAGTTAGCGCAGCGGTTACCGATAACATGCAGTGGAGATATTATTTCTGGCGTCTCTTTTAAAGCAACGCATCTAACTCTTTGTTGAAAAGGGTTTTTTCGAAAAATTATAATCATGTGCATGGGGGAATATATGTTTTTACATGATGTAAAAATTGGTGCGAAATTATTTTTCGCGTTCGGATTTTTTATTGTCTTGATGGTAGCCAGCTCCGCTCTTTCACTGTTCAGTCTGAATCGTGCTAATAATGGAATGCAGGATATTATTCACAATGATTATCCGACCACCGTAAAAGCCAATCAACTCATCGATAACTTCCAGAGCTTTGTCAGTACGCAGCAACTTATGTTACTGGACACGGATGGCAAATGGCAGGCAGAGACCGAGAAGCAGCTCGGCGAAATTAGTTCCCGCGTAACGGTTCTTCTGGACGATCTGACAAAAAACCTCCATGACAGCGAATCGCAAAAAATCCTCGCCGAGATTAAAGATATCCGTCAGCAATTTCTGGACTCGCGTTTTCGTATTCTGGAAGACGTGAAGAAGGATGATCATTCGGCGGCTATCACTGAAATGATGACCAAAATGGTGCCAATCCAAAAAGCCTACAAAGAGAAAGTGCTGGCCCTGATTGCTATCCAGGATGCGCAGATGCGTCATGGTAGTGAGCAGGTTCAAAGCGATTTCAGCACCAACCGTTTACTGCTGATTGCCCTGGCGATTATCAGTATCGGCGTGGGTACGCTTTTGGGATGGGTGATAGTGCGCGCCATTACTCGCCCGCTGCGTGAAGCGGTGACGTTCGCCGAGGCGATTGCCAGCGGTGATTTAACCCGCACTATCCACTCCGACTATCGTGATGAGACCGGTATCCTGCTGCGTGCTTTGATGGAGATGAAAACCCGCCTGGTGGACATTGTTCAGGAAGTGCAGTTTGGCTCGGCCAGTATCTCAAGCGCCGCGGCGCAAATTGTGGCCGGAAACCAGGATCTGGCGGCCCGCACAGAGGAGCAGGCCAGCTCTGTCGAACAGACTGCATCGTCCATGGAGCAGATTACCGCGACCGTGAAAAACACGGCCGATCACACCACCGAAGCCACCAGCCTGTCTGCGGATGCGGCCAATGTGGTTAAAAACAATGGCGAGATGATGAAACAGGTCACCGAGAAGATGCGTGTGATCAATGAGACCTCCAACCGTATGTCTGACATCATCAACCTGATTGACGCCATCGCCTTCCAGACCAATATCCTGGCGCTAAACGCGGCAGTGGAAGCGGCACGTGCAGGCGAGCATGGTCGTGGCTTTGCGGTTGTGGCCGGTGAAGTACGTCAACTGGCGCAAAAGAGTGCCGCATCTGCCAATGAAATCCGCCAGCTTATTGAAAACTCTACCAGCCAGACCCGTGAGGGCATGGCGCTGGTGGAAAAAGCCAGCAGTTTGATCAACGGCATGGTGAGCAACGTTCAGGAGATGGATGTGATCCTGCGCGAGATTGGCCAGGCAAGCCGCGAGCAGACCGACGGTATTTCACAAATCAACAGTGCTATCGGGCTGATTGATTCCACCACGCAACAGAACTCAAGCCTTGTGGAAGAGTCCGTTGCGGCGGCGGCGGCGCTTAATGAGCAGGCGACGCACCTGCGCGAGCTGGTGCAAGTTTTCCGCCTGCGTGAAGACGGGGCGATGGCTTAATCCAGTTGAGAGATATCCAGCGCCGCCCGGTCGATAATACCGATAATTTGTTTTAACTGGGCGGCGCTGATTTCTGACTGGTTAACTTTCAAATCCAGCACCGCCTTGAAGTTTTCCAGCGCGCGCTTCATTTGCGGATCTTTTCGTAACTGATAACCCACGCTTCGCGCCTTGATTCGCGCCTGAATATGCTGCAGGTGCTCGCTATTTTCGGCAAGCCACGCCTGACCTTGCGAGGTAATGGCTATCTTTTTACGACCACCGTCTTCCTCGTGAATAATAATAAGCTGCTGATCCTGCAAGAGATCCAGCGTCGGGTAAATCACACCCGGACTGGGGGTGTAATTTCCCTGGGTCAGGGTTTCGATCTCTTTAATCAACTCATAACCATGGCTGGCATTACGGGTCAGGATATCCAGGATAACCAGGCGTAATTCGCCGTGGCCGAAAAAGCGCTGACGGCGTCCGCCGCCGCGCCCATGATGGGCTTCGCCGTGGTGGCCGCGATGATGTTCCCCGCGACGCCCGGCGTGACACTCGCTGTCGTGACCCTGCTGGCATTCTTCATCGAATGCATTGTGATGATGTCGCATGTTCTGCTCCCTGGTTAATTTGATATATCTAATTTATATCTAAAATTAAAAATATGACAAGTCTGGTTTTGTTTATTTTTATAGTTTATTGATTTTAATGGTTTTTAATTTTCTTTTTTGCAGGTTGTGCGCTTCTGGTTTTATGTATCTAAAAAAGACTTGCCATCTCAATAAACAGCAATCATTATCATTTAAAAATCAATTTAGATATATCGTATTCAATTTCACGAAGGCCGATTATGACAATCAAACAACAACGTTATCCGCAGCGTGTACGCAATGAGTTGCGTTTTCGCGAGTTGACCGTGTTACGCGTCGAGCGTGTGGGTGCCGGGTTTCAGCGCATTGTGCTGGGCGGCGAGGCGCTGGAGGGGTTTACCTCCCGCGGGTTCGACGACCATACCAAAGTCTTTTTCCCACAGCCGGGTAGCGCGTTTACGCCTCCACAGGTAACCGATGAGGGTATCGTTTGGGCTGAGGGCCCACGCCCTGCAACGCGTGATTACACACCGCTGTATGATGAGCGCCGCCAGGAGCTGGCGATCGATTTCTTTATTCATGAAGGTGGTGTGGCAAGCACCTGGGCGATGCAGGCCCGGGCAGGCGACAAGCTGACCATCGGCGGACCGCGTGGATCGCTGGTGGTGCCGGAAGATTATGCCTGGCAGTTGTATGTGTGCGATGAGTCCGGGATGCCGGCGTTGCGTCGTCGGCTGGAAGGGTTAAACCGCCTGACGGTGCGCCCGGAAGTCAAAGCGGTGGTCACCGTAGGGGACGCCTCGTACAAAGATTATTTCGCCCATTTGAGTGATTACAACATTGATTGGGTGGTTGGCCATGACGGGCAGACGGTGCTGGAAAAGCTGACGCCGGTTGCTGTGCCGTCGGAAGACTATTTTATCTGGCTGACGGGCGAGGGTGCGGTCGTGAAAGCGTTGCTGGATCACTATGCGACTGACGCTATCGACCAGCAACGGGTTCGTGGTCAGGCTTATTGGCATAAGAAGTAGTTCGCTGCAGTTTTCTTCACCCGGAAGGGGAGTGTTGCACTTATGCCACTCCCCGGTGGCGCTTCGCTTACCGGGGCTACGATTGTGCGGTGGGTATCGATAAGAGCCTGGATAAGGCGCCTGCGCCGCATCCGGGAGGTTGCGGATTACGCCACTTCGTCGTATTCGGCTTCGCTCACCTGCTGCTCCAGAGATTGACGTATCTCGGCAAGGGCTTTCTCTTGCTGGCGGAAATACCCTTCCTGATCGGTCAGTGACGACACCAGTTGCCACGACTCCTCTTTCTCCAGCGCATTCAGCTCATCGATCAGGCTGGCAATATGCTGCTTCACCTCATGAATACGCTGGCGCAGGCGGGCAAGATCGTTAAGACGATCGCTGGCCATTAACGGCTCCAGCCCTTTTTGCAGGCGGGTTAACAAAAGGCGAATTGCCCCCAGATCGCCGCGCTGCCTGGCCTGATTCAACTGAACCATCATGGCATGCGCCTCTTCTTTAAAGGCGTCGTCCACCAAATCCGGGTGGCAAAGTTTACTGGCCTGGCGCCACAAGCGTTTCAGCTCAACGCGCTCATCCGGTGACATCTTCTGCTCGAAGCCAAAACGCTGCTCGGCATCGTGCTGTTGTTCCTGGTAATCTTCATACTCCTGGCGCGCTTCATCCCGCGCCTGACGCGCCGGTTCATCTTCACGCGTTAAGCCTTGCTCCAGCTCCTGCGCTTCGGCCAGCAAAGAGGCGATCAGCGCATTCTGCTGCTGCAAATGCTTACGCGCTTCCGCCGCCTGCGGGGACTGGGGCGGAAAACTTTGCCAGCGGCGGGTAAGGGTGACCAGCACCTCCACCGCCTGCGACAGATATTTCTGGCAGCGAAGATAATCGGCCTCACGACGATGCGCTTCGGCTTCCTGGCGACGCACGGCGGCTTCGGCGAGGATCTTACGCAGGCGCAGGATCTGTGACATCAGTGGCCCAAGACGGGTGAGGTACAGGTCGTTGAAATCATCCAGCAACTGAATGCGGGTGTTACGTTTATCGATTAACTCACGCAACTGCTCTTCCAGCGCTTTCAGTTCCAGTTTACTGGCGGCAACCTGGGGATCCTGCCACTGCACCACTGAACGCTGGCTCTGCAGCCAGGCATTGATAGTGCGCAACGCATCAGAAAAGTTTTTCTCTTCAAGCGCCCATACGATGAACGCCAGTTCACTGTCGGTGACTTCGTTTTTTAGAAAAGGAAGCTGGCTTTGAATAATGCCTTCGTCTTCCAGTTCAATGGCGTACTTAATGATCTCAAGCCGTTTTATGGGTTTGTTCATGGTCTTTCGCTAAGGCGCTTAAAGATTGAGTTAATGGTAGTTGGTAATGATCAAACACGAAATAAGCTCATTGTCGTACCCGCAGCCGCTGCGTTCAACCCTGAAAGATTAGCATCAGTTCAGCTAAGCAGATATGGTTGAAATCATAATACAGGTCACAAGTTACAGGCGTTAGCATTCCTGAAAGAAATACTTTCCCGGTACGTTTTTTCCCCACTTCCCGGCTGTTTCATATTCACCTCATCAAGTGATTTAGCTCTCATATTTCCATGAAACCGGTTGCATGGCTGCTCGTCCAGGTTAGCATGAAACCGGTTTCATTCATTGCATGACTCAGTTACCGAAAATAAAAGGTAGAAAAAAGATGGCTGTTATTCGGGATTACAATAAGTTAGCAAGTGATATCCTCCGGGAAGTCGGAGGGGAAGAGAACATCAACAGCTTTACCCGTTGCGCCACGCGTTTACGTCTGGTTCTTAATGAAACGCCCGCTGATGCGAAACGTCTGGTGCAAAGCCTGCCTGGGGTCATTGCGGTGGTGGAAAGCGGCGGACAGTTTCAGGTGGTGATCGGTACCCACGTGGCAGACGTCTTCAACGCGATGTCAGGCCTGGTAAAAGAGAATGGCTCCATAAGCAGCGCTCCGAAAAAAACGCGTAAGCTTGACGCGGTGATTGCCACCATGTCGGCAGTGTTCGCGCCGATTGTCTACATTCTGGCGGCGGCAGGTATTCTGCAAGGGCTGCTGATTGTTGTCAGTCTGATGGATGCCGATATCAAAACCACCGGCACTTTCGCCGTGCTCAACTTTATGTCCTGGACGCCGTTTGCCTTCCTGCCGGTGTTTATCGCCATTACGGCGGCGCGCCATTTCAAATGTAACCCGTTTATCGCGGTTCTCTGCTGTTGTGCGCTGATTAGCCCTGACTGGGCTGCGCTGGCGGGGCGTATTGCTGGCGGGGAGAGCATCAATTTCCTTTTCTTCCCGCTTTCTAAAACGGTGTATACCTCCTCGGTTTTGCCACCGCTGTTCCTGGTGTGGGCGCTCTCCTGGTTCGAACGCCGGGTAGAAAAGTGGATCCCGGACGTGGTCAGCCCGCTCTTTACGCCGTTGATCTGTTTCGTTGTCATCGTGCCACTGACCCTGATTGTGATTGGCCCCATTACCACCTGGGCGGCAATGGGGGTGGCAAATGGCTACAACGCGCTCTTTCACGCAGCACCGGCCGTTGCGGCGGCGGTGATTGGCGGCGTGTGGCAGATTATTGTTATCTTCGGGGTTCACTGGGGGATTACGCCGGTAATCATGGCCAATTTTGACACCCAGGGTTACGACTCCTTCCAGGCTTACCAGACCATTGCGGTTATTGGTCAGATGGCGGCGGTGTTTGGCGTGTTCCTGAAAACCCGCAATACCCAGTTAAAAGCGACCTCAATGTCTGCCGGGATCACGGCGATTTTTGGTATCACCGAACCGGCGATTTACGGTGTGACGCTGCGTTTTAAAAAGCCATTTATTTGCGGCTGTATCGGCGGGGCGATGGGTGCGGTCGTCGCCAGTCTCTTCGGTAGCCTGTACTACGCGTATGCCGCGTTGCCTGGCTTATTTACCCTGGTCAATGCTATCAGCCCGAATGCGCCGATGTCGTTTGTCGGCGAACTGGTGGGGGCCGGAACCTGTATCGTGCTGACGATTGTGATGGTGCAGTTCGTGGGCTTTGAAGATCCGGCAAACGAAGAGGAGACGAAACCGGCAACACCTGTCAAAGCGCAAGCGACGTCAAATACCGCTGCGGCCAGTGCAGTGAAGATGCTTAGCCCATTAAAAGGGGAAGTGGTGGCGCTGGAGAGCGTGGCAGATGAAGCCTTTGCCGGTAAAGCGCTTGGCGATGGTATTGCCATCAAGCCCGAAGAAGGCAAAGTTGTGGCACCGTGTGACGCGACGGTGGCGACCGTGATCGCATCACATCATGCCATTGGGTTATTGTGCGATAATGGAGCAGAGTTATTGATCCATGTTGGGTTAAATACCGTCAACCTGCAGGGGCAGCATTTCCGTCCGTTGGTGAAAGAGGGGGATGTGGTCAAAGCGGGTACGCCTCTTCTTGAATTCGACAAAGCCAGCATCGAACGCGAAGGCTATGATCTGACAACCCCGGTTCTGGTGGTTAACAGTGAAGATTTCACGCTGACAAAGCACCAGCTTGATGGCGCGATTGGTATGGGGGCGCCGCTGATGTCTCTCGCATAAGGAGGCACGGGCGCACGAACATGGTGTCAACGGCGTCACGACGTAACCCGTCGGGCTTCGCGAGTCGCACTCTTTTGCAGCATGTTTCTGAGCCGGATGTTTCTGGCTCAGTGTGAGCCACCCATTGATTGAGGTTTTCTTATGGTAACGATACTGGACGTCGCCAGAATGGCAGGAGTGTCAAAGGCGACGGTATCGCGCGCGCTAAACGGTAAGGTATTTGTCCGGGAAGAGGTGAAGGCCAGAATTTTACAGGCCGTTGCTGATACCGGTTATCGGCCAAACCAACTGGCGCGTAATCTTGCTAATAACAAAACGAATTCGATTGGGCTGGTTATCACCAACGGGTTGTACAACGGCCCGTTCTTCTCAAGCATGGTTTATCAGGCGGCGACGCGCAGTGAAGGTCACAGCCGTCAACTGGTGCTTGCAGACGGGAAACACAGCGCTCAGGACGAGCGCGATGCGATTGGTTTGCTCCTTGAGCTTCGCTGTGAAGCCATCATGATCTACCCCAAATATCTGTCGGTCAGTGAGCTGGATGACATCATTGACGGCAACCAGACTCCGATAGTTGTCATTAATCGTGAACTTATCAGAAACCGAAACCGCTGCGTGTTTACCGATCATCGCCGCAGCAGCGAGGAGATGGTGGAACATTTGCTGGCGCAGGGGCATACCCGGATTGCATTTGTGGCGGGCGTATGTGGTTCGCCGACTGGTGAACGCCGTTTACGCGGCTACCGCGATGCGTTGCGAAAAGCGGGTATCAGCCCCGATCCGCAACTGGTGGTGCGGGGCGCCTGGAGCACCGAAAGCGGTTATGAGGCGGGACGCCAGTTGCTGGCGCTCAATATCCCGTTCACCTGCGTGCTGGCCGCCAATGATGATATGGCCATTGGTCTGGCGAAAGCGTTTCAGGATGCGGGGAAATCGGTGCCGGGAGAGATCTCGTTGGCCGGGTTCGATGATTCGGTGATTGGTAAGTACTACACGCCTTCTTTGACAACTATCCACGTCCCGATGGACGAAATGATCCGCGATGCGGTCGAAATTTTACTGCATCCCGACAAAAAAACCGTGTTTTCCCATCAGGGAACCCTGGTGAGCCGGGATTCAGTTGCCCGACGCATTGACGCGGAGTGAACATTCACACGTCATAAGGCGAAGCGTGATGTTGTACGCAAGAGCGCATGCTGTTGTGGGCTGGGTGGCGACCATTGCCTGCTGTTTTATGTATATCTCGTATATACCGTTGATTCTGGATAATCTGCACGGGGTGAAAACTAACCCGCTACAACCGCTGGCCGCCGCCGTGAACTGCGTGTTGTGGGTGACGTACGGTTTACTGAGTGAAAGGAAAAACTGGCCGATTGTGATAGCCAATTCGCCCGGTATTGTGCTCGGACTGATTACCTTTAGCACTGGCTTATAGCCATCAGCTTAAAAAAAGCCGCCATGCGTTACGCACCGGCGGCTTTTTTGTCCTTATTGGCCCGATCCTATGCGCATTCCGCGAGATAGTGTTGCGATACGCTGCGTGCGACCGTAGAGCACGAATAAAATAAACCCGCGTCCATTAAGCACATAGCGGCAGGCCAGCATGATGAGCAGAGCCACCAGCATGATGACCGCATGATGTGTCTGCCCATCCAGCACGGTAAATACCAGCAGTAGCGCACTCAGCACGGTAAGGACGCCATGCACCAGGCCATACCAGGCCAGCCCGGATGTTTTACCGCGTGCGATCATATAGGTGGCGGTCAGGTTGCTGAAAATAAACAGGATAGCGGGCAGGAAGAAGATAAGCGCCCGGACTGGCGGTGTCTGTTTTGGCAGCATCGCCATCAGCGTCAGTAAATTACAGGCGAAGGCTACCAGAAACAACAACAGCACAAACGCCAAAGGAAATCCGTTCTGCCGGGGCAGTTCAGATGGCGGTTTATCAAACCAGCGCTCCAGTTCGGGCGTTGAATGTTGCAACAGGCTATTATCGCCACGGGCAATAACCTGTTCCATTTCCCTTCCATGGGCCAGCAGATCACAAAAAAGCCATCCGGAAATGAGCGTGGCCAGGCGCATTACAGTACCGCCAGTGACTGAATGGTGCCCACAATATAGCGGCCTGTTTTAGGAATATTGCCCGGCGAGGCGACGACACCGCTCACTGCGCTTCCCGCCAGCGCCGCCGCACTGGTCACCAGGTTACCCAGTTGCCGGGCGAGCTCCACCTGCACCGGCTCGACCGGGAAGCGTTTAGGATAAATGCCTGCGCGGATAAGGGCTTTGATTTCTTTATTACTGATGCCAGGGTTTTGCAGCTTGATGATGAGTTCCGTCAGGCGTTTGCGATCCTGGCGGGGGTACTCTTTCAGCCACTGAGACGCTTTTAACGACGAAACGGATTTCATTGCGCGCCACGTCGTGACCACCTCTTTCAGTACGCCGCCTGCGCTTGCCAGCGAGATAAGATCGAGCGCGGTAGAGGTGGCGTTATACCAGCCTTGCGAATCCAGCCAGGCCACATCTTCGCCGCCATTCTCCACCAGGTCATATAAACGGTAGAGGCCGTTGATGCATTGCAGACCCGTGGCAGCGGCGCCAGCATAGCCCAGGGCGACCAGCGCGCCGCTGGCTCCTGCAGTGAGCGGGACGGCGGCGCCCGCGGTGGCCATCACCCCGGCGGTAATGATCATTGCGCCGCAGGAGAGGACGGTTGAGGCGATTTCCGGACCGAGAGAGGTTGCGGAGACGGCGTCGGTCAACGATTTACCCACCGTGGTTTTTGACCCTTGTGCGGGAGGCTTTGTCACAACCACATGCGTTACGATGCCGCTTTGTCCATTCGGGTGACGTTTGCTGGGGCGCACCAGGTACCGCTCCGTGCCATCGGCATAGATAATTCCAGCCTGCGCAAAATCACGTGTACAGTCCATCGCTGCGCCAAGCGCATCGAAATTGAAATCTGTCGCACCTTTACCGCTAAAGCGCGCAAAATCATAGCCAGGCATATTTGCTTCGGGGTTGAGTCCGGGCAGCGTCATTTTTCATTCCTTGTAATGATGAGTACAGAAGTATTAATCCAGGATTATTCCTGGACTCCCAGAGCTAACAAACAGGTGTTTTTTCCGGTGTACAGGTTTATTTCGCCGCACACTATTCAGGCCAGACGAACAAAATAGCTAAATATCATGCACTGTCTGGCGCAACTGAAAACATGAAGATTTTTCATAACCTTCTGATTTAATTGTTCTCTTTCTGGTTTTTATCTTGCCGTTTTTGCTGGCGAATGGTAGAGGAAACCTTGAGATTCCTTATTTTAGACAGCGAACAGGCAAAGTTCACCCCGCCAAAAAATGGGCTTTTATCCTTTCAGCGTGATGAGATGGGGTATTTTCTATATGAATAATTTCGAGGTGAAATTAAGATGCGGCAATCTATTTAGCAACGGAAAAACACTTTTTTAGCGGCATTAACATCACTGCAAATGCAGATGCGCAGTAAGCCTATTCCGGGCGGGATTGGGGGCTAATTCTCAAAATAGACAAAACGCTCACGCCGCCACGTTTTCACCGCTGGCGGCCTGGTGCATTGTGCATTACCTTAGAGCCGAAAATTATTCTCGCATTTGAAAAGGAGTCAGGTTCGATGTCTGATCAACACATAATGAAAGCCATGTTCACGCAGCAGCGAATTCAGATCATGCATTTGGGTAAGCATCACGAGGAATATACCGACGCGTACATCTTTGCCTGGGAGTCCGGTGTTTATCCGTTTTTGCATGATTTGGGTGGCGAGCATCAGTATCTTCCCCATGAATTATATGGCGACTTTTTTGAGGTCAGCGCACAGAAGGGCGCATCCATTTATGAACGTCTTAACCGGGCATGGGCAGATGAAGAGGATAATTTAACGTATAGCAGACTGGAGTCTGACCTGATGGGCATTGGCAGTTCGCGTGAATGGCGTCCCGATGAGGTCATGAATGTATGTCGCTATCTTTTCCTGACGGGCTGTTTTGACGAGGTATTCTGGAAGGCGCTGTGTAAGCCAACGGCAGATTCATCATGGGTTGAGTTCGTGCGGGACGCGTACAGCCGGGAGCATGATACGGCGTTTATGTGAGCACATAAGGGGCAATGAAGAGCACATTGAATGAAGTGTGGGTTATCACGGAAAGAGGGCTGTCAGAATATAACCGTGAACCCCCGCACGAGCCATTGAACATCTTATACCAGACGAATATCGACTCAAATCGTGATCGCAACCAGTGCCAGCTACACTAATACCAGCGATTATACTTGATATAAAAAAATGAGACGATAATAAGCCACAAAAAGGTCAGTATCCCAAAATAATCAGGTATAAATCTCGCGAAGATATATGCCCCTGCCACAATAAGGGCCAAAGGGATTAAATAGATATATGACTGTAAAAACCATAAAATTGCCTGCTTCATTTTTTTAATAACTCATATAAAGCTTTACCGATCATGATAGTCCCTCTACTTCATACCCGCCTGGCGATAGTCAGGTGGAGGACTAACTTACCTGATATTTCAGCATACTTGTAAGCCTTATAAGAGCATTGTGTTGTATGTACCATTCCTGAGGACTGTACTGGCCGTTACCACAATGACTGGTGTGGGCTTACACGCTAAAGTCCCGGCCCCTGGTCAATGAGGAAAAGTCTTTGCGCTTGTGTGGGGCGTCATCGCGCAGAAAAACGTCATATGTGAAGCTGATTTTGGGGCCAGGTAACAGATTTGACCATCAATTGCAGACTCTTCGCCATTTCAGGTCATAGTGAAGAGGTGATTATTAGATGGTTAATTTAAGGATACGAATATGCCAACAGTAATTGAGAAAGCATTGGACTTTATTGGCGGTATGAACACATCAGCCTCAACACCACATTCCATGGATGAGAGTACAGTGAAGGGGATGTTTAAGTATCTGAAAGAGCTTGGTGTTCCAGCTCACGCCGAGGAGATTATCGCGCGAGGGGAGCGGGAAGGGTGGCACCCGGAGTTCACAAAAAAAGTGGCGGGATGGGCGGATAAAATCGAGTCCGCTGACCGCGTGGTGATTAAAAACCCTGAATACTTTACTTCGTATATGAAGGAAGAGCTGCGCGCGCGGGTGAACGTCGAGTTTGACCCGGCAAGTTAAGCGCATCTCAGTTCGCTTCTCACATGGATTTTAATACGACAAAGGGCCTCTGTTTTCACTTAGGCCCTTGAATTTGGTGGCCCCTGCTGGGTTTGAACCAGCGACCAAGCGATTATGAGAATGGATTTCCCCCTCTAACTGTTTATACTTATTCATATAAAATCAATAATTTACCAAAATCATTGACACTGTATAAATAACCAGAAATACTCTGTTTTACCCACTTATAAGACCCCCATGGCACCCCCATACGGGGGTTTGCGACCAAGCGATCTTTTTTGCGCAACAAAATGACCGATAAAACATTCAGGTTTACCAAAGCGAAAATTGAAGCCCTGCCAGCCGCGACTAAAGGCAGTCGTGCTGAGTACAGAGATAGCGATGTCTCTGGGCTTCTGCTGCGTGTCACTGCTGGCGGGGTGAAGACATTCAGTGTGTCGCGCAAAAGGCAGGGAGATCACTTCCGGGTGACGCTTGGACGCTTCCCGGATCTTTCTGTCGATAGTGCGCGTGAAATGGCTATTGCTGCCCTGGCTGAAATAGCTAAATCGAATGCGAACCCGAACGATAAGCGGCGGCAAGAGCAGAAAAAGCAGATCACCCTGCTCATGGCCTTTGATGAGCGTCTTCGTGTCAGGGGGTACCGGGTGAAAGAAACCACAGCAGAACAGTACCGGTCATTGCTGACTAACTATTCCGGTGACTGGCTGAATCAACCGATTATGAATATCACGCGAGAGCGCGTAGAACGCCGCCACAGGGCCATTACTGATGGTACGGCATGGTTTGGTAAGGATAAGAGCCTTTATCGCGCTGGCGTTGGCACAGGCAGCAGGGCACAGGCTGATTCATGGGGGCGGGCACTTCGGGCCGTATGCCGTTTTGCCTGGGACCATTACCGGGACGAAGAAGGGCATAGCCTGTTACCTGAACCGCCAACGATGGTACTCAGTACAAAACGTCAATGGCATGGATTGGTTCGAAAAACAGAGCGTGTCAGAAATAACGATCTTGGCAGGTGGTTTAGCGCTATCGAGAAGGTGAGACAGCAAGCGGAAGAAGCGAGAGACGATTTTGCCCATTCCGTATGCGATGCCGTGTATCTGGCTATGTTCACTGGCCTGCGTAAATCTGAAATTACCGAGTTAACCTGGGAAAGGGTGAATCTTGGCGGTCGCTATTTCTGGATAGACGAGACAAAAAACGGCGATCCCCTCGAATTACCGATCACTGGTTCGATTTTGAGGCTGTTCAGGCGTCGGTTAAGTATCAGGAAGGATGGTGACCAGTTGGTATTCCCTGGCCGCTCTGGCGGTGTCATTGGCGAGCCTCGCAAGGTGATTAAACGCATTGTGGCCGCAACCGTTCCGGAGCCAAACCCCGATAACCTCCCGCTGGTGGAGTTTAAATTTCATGATGCGCGCCGGACATATGGATCAGCGGCAGCGCTGGCGGGTCTTGATCAGTACATCATTAAGCGCCTGATGAACCACAGAACGGCAAAAAGTGCGGATGTGACGCAGGGTTATTTGCACTTCGGTGCTGACGAATTGCAGGAATCAGCCGAAAAGGTTGAGCGCTTTCTCCTGGAAAAGGCAGGGCTGGTGGAAAGCCGAAAATCTCTTGATTCCCAACTCCATCAGGTGCTGGAAGGTTTAAGCGATGATGAAAAACGCAAATTCATTTTTGAGATGCTTAATAAAGATATAAAAACAGGTGGCGCAAAATGATGATAGATGATGAAAAATATCTCAATGAATTACGTGAGAAGCTATTCTCTGTAACTGAAAAACATTCTGTTATCGATAAAAAACTATATGCCAATATCGCGCATAAAATAAGAAACGAAACAGGTGATGGGATAAAGGAGCTTATAGAAGTAATCAGGGATAATGATAATAAAATATCTGATGGAATGGCTGGATCAATTCTTGCTTTACACAATGCATTCATGCTGTTCGAAGCTAATGGGTGCCCTCAATTAGCAAAGAGAATGCTTGTTGTAATGTCGATGTTAAGCACTATGTCTGAATCTGCAGATAAATATGTTGAGGTTGTCAGGCGAGCAGAGAAAAGCAAGGCCAGAAAGGGTAAGACCAATAGGCACAATGCCGAAGCGTTAAGTATTGCAAAAGATACCTGGAGTACTTATCCCAACGCCTCAGTTACCGGAATGGCTGAGGAAATATATTTTCACTTAAGAAAATCATGGACAAATAAAGATTTACCTAAAATATCAACCATTGAAAGATGGCTGACTGATTCTGGTTTAATACCAAACGTCGAACCGAAAAACAGGAGTAGAGATTTTAAGCTCATCATAAGGGGGGTATAAAACTAGTTATATGCCCTACAAACAGGATACCACGACACCCAACCAGTTAGCTGTTTAATAACTGGTTGTCCTCTCTGCCAGCACACCTAAATAGCAAATAAAGTTTCACTGTTCTTAATTGCAAATGAATGGTGATACTTATGGATTTTACAGAAGTTACAACTTCAAGTCGTTTAACCCGCCCGGAAGCTGCTGAATATCTTGGTGTGAACAGTCAGACACTAGCTAATTGGGCTTACACCGGGAAAGTAAAGATTCCCTTTCACAAAGTCGGGCGCAAGGTTATTTACATGCGTTCTGATCTTGATGGCTATCTGGCATCTACTCGTCGTACTCAGACGGCGTAAGGGGTGGGGTATGTCAGATAAAACAAAGGCGGCCCCGCATGGCCGCCAGTGCATTACAACGAAACAGGATCAGCATACCAGGCCTTGCGCTGGTGGTCAAAGGATGAGCGCTCCTGTGATGTCAGGTGCGCGTATCTTTAAGCGATGCGCAAATCCGACTATCTCAAAGCTAGTTGGATGCCAACCCAATATCGTTGTGTTGGTTTTGCACAACTCTTTGAGGGGTGCACATTTGCGCTCGCCTGTTCTGGCGTGCTCAAACGGCGAGGGGTTTTACAAGATTTTTGTAACCCCTACATCCCCGGTTATTGGGTATCACCCTTTTGAGGTTATTGATGCACACTCAACTACCTTTGCAGCGTCTCGCGAGTGTGGATCAGGGCACAGTTTTTTATCTTCTTTTAACCAGCTATATCCAGCACCAATAGCACACACAATCAAAATCACAATAATCCAATCCAAAGGTGTTCTAGGGATAAACATTTTCTATTCCTCTAAATTAGCTTTAATTTTTTTTCGCTGGCGACGCTTGATCTCACCTTTGGCAGCCGCAATCAAAAAACCAGCGATGCTTTCATCTGATTCTTTTACTTTTTCAATCAATTCCAAATCTTCTAAAGGTAGCCTTACTGAGACTTGCAATGATTTGTTATTCCTTCTACCCGTTGCCATTACTGAATCTCCATATGGTTGGTGGTGTTCAGTATGCCTGAGAAAAATCTCAAATCAAGCATTGACGTGGTGTTCACCTGTCAATATATTGGTGGTGTTCACTTCATTTGAGCTAGTGAGCAGAAACGACGAAGCCCGGCAGTGTTGGAGCACTAACCGGGCCTCTTACCACAACGTAATTGAGGCTTACATTATGGCTGATCAACAGCATACCCAAACTCGCCCTGAATTTACATGGCTATTCCTTGCCACTCCCAAGCATTACCCGGAGTGCTCTCCTATCGTCCTGCGTTTTGATGCTGACACCGAAGAGACTGCCCGTGATGCATTTCCCGGCTGGAACTTGGTCTTTGCCGCTAAAATCCGCGCTCATGCTCCTTGCCGTGTTGTGTTCTTTGATTACACATCAAGACGTGGATGGGAGTTCGACAGTGCTGCCTTTCAGGAGGTGCGCCATGTGTAGCATGTCGAGCCAACCAATTACATCACTAGCCTGCGAACTGGCAGCTCTGCTGATGGTTGTAGAGGAGTGCGAAGTCGATCCCGTTGGGCGTGAAAACCTTATCAGTCTGGCAAGGCGTGTCTCTGACAACCTGGCCGCAACCATAGTCGAGCAAGGTTCGAAAGGGGGTAAAGATGCGTGATATTTACCATCTGCTCACAAAGTCTACCCCTGAGTTTAAGGGCCACACCACTGATCAGCTATCAGAGGAGATTGATATCTATGCCTCTGGAGCATTCGCCATTAACAGCGCACTTACACTGATCGGCAACTTGGCTTTCGATGCAACTAATGCCGAAGACTATTCCGACGAAGACGCCCGCCGTGATCTGGTTCTGGTTAGCCATGTCCTTCGTCACCTTTCAAGAATGGCTATGGCTCTTAGTCAGAGCAGTGACACCGCGAGTTATGTTCGTGGTGAGCGTAATAAGGGGGCACGGTAATGATTAGCAACGTCAAATTCAACGAACTGGAAAAACGCTTCGATCTGCTGGTGGATAAAGTCACGGTGCTGGAAGAGAAGGTAAGAGTGCTCACAGATAGCCAGGGTGGTGAAATTCCACCCGGTATGACTCCTGTCGCAACACTGGCGGCTGAGTATGGCATTTCTACCAAAAAGGCCGAGGAACTGGCGAAAAACACGGGTGTGATGCTGGTCAAACTTAAATCAGGTGGCTTCGTTGCGCCTGATGAGAAATTCAGGGAAGCGGCCCGACTGGTGCTCCGCAGCGCCAAGCGTAAATACGGTTCGGCCTACTGGTTTCATCCACTGCTTGGCAAGTTCCAGATGAGCGGAGGCATTCCGAAATGACAGTCCAACTGACAGCAGTAGAGACAGTATCGGATGCCCTGTTTACGTGCTCTTATCTCTGGGCTCATGGTAAGCACTACAGCCGCACTGATCTGGAAAAGGCAATCCACCAGCATAAAGACCCTACCACTCGCTATGGCAAACTGGCGGTACGCTTAAAACAGATTGTTGAAATGCCATATGAGGCTCTGTGCGATGCCGGTTATCTCGACACTGATCGCAAACAGATGATTATTGCCCGCCGTTCTGTGCTGGTGGATGAAATCGGCGAAGAGGAAATGAATCTCTGGCTGGCCGACACGCAGCGTATTCAGCGAGCATTCCCGGATGCCACCATTGATAAAAAGCGCTCAAAGCTACCACTTACACGCGGCTCCGAGGGCTATAACGTCCGTCAGGACTATGTGATTAAGCATATGCTCCCGGCAAAGTCACTTTGCAGCATATACGGCCCCAGCGGTTCGTATAAAAGCTTCCTGGCTGTTTCATGGGCCTGTCATATTGCTGCTGGCGCTTCATGGTCTGGTAAGAAGGTTGAGCGCGGCGCTGTGCTGTATGTGGTTGGTGAGGGCGGTGTAGGCGTTCCCCGCCGTATTAAAGCGTGGGAGCAGGTACATGGCCAGCAGGTTGATAACCTCTGGCTGGTTAACCGTCCCGTCTTCCCGGTGCGTGAATCCGAGGTATCAGAGGTCATACTGGCAGCCAGGCAGATTACAGCGGAGTGCGCTATGCCAGTGCGACTGGTGGTGATCGACACGCTGGCGCGTTGCTTTGGCGGTAACGATGAAAACGATGCCCGTGATATGGGGGCGTTTATCGAGGGCTGTGACGTTATCAAGCAGAAAACAGGCGCTACGGTGCTGGTGGTTCATCACTCCGGCAAGGATGAGGCTAAAGGGGCGCGTGGTTCCAGCTCGTTCCGGGCAGCGCTTGATGCTGAGTTCAATGTGAAGCGTGAAGGAGAAGGACAGGCGCTAATCCTGTCATGCACCAAGATGAAGGATGCTGAGGAGCCAGAACGTAAAGCCTATGACCTTCGCACCGCCGAGCTGTACACCGATGAAGACGGGGAAATGGTGTGCTCGCTGGTGGTTCGTGATGTGCCTCGTGAGGCTAAAGAGATTGATCCTGAACTGGCCGGGGTGGAGAAACTCACCGATAACCACATGGCGCTGTGGCAGGCAATCAGAAGCCGGATAGCGCGGGGTGAGCCATGTAACAGGGCGGTCATTCGTGACGATCTGAAAGCCACTGGCATTAATACCAAGCATTACGCTCGCTGGCTGCAGAAACTGATTGATGATGGACGGGTCATTCAGGACGGCGATTTGTTGACCGTGAAATCACTGAGAGAGGTGGGGAACTAAGTGGGGGGCTGGTGGGGGAGGTGGGAAGTGACACCCCTAATTCCCCACTTTGCGCCCATATACACGGAGCAAGTGGGTAAAACCACTTAAACCCGCGCCATTACTGGCTTTGAATGGCATTCTCTAAAATGAGGGTGGGCAGCAAGTGGGGAGGGTAGTAAGTGGGTATTAAGTGGGGAGGCGATGGTCTCCCTTAGTTTTATCATAAACTTATAAACCACTTTTTATGATTGAAATTCGTTTACTTACCAGTTTTAGTGATCAATGATTGTACATGTACCATCAATCACGATAAGGGTAAGAAGATGGAAGATAAGAACAAATCGACGCACGATAAGGGCGGTACGGTCCATATCGACGCCGAAACGATGAAGAAGATCGAAGAGTACCAGGCTTTCATTAAAAAGAATCACCCTGAAATGCCTGTCCCCACTAAAGGCCAGATTGTGCGCAGCAGTGTGAACTACTGGCATCACCACACGCTGGGGGCATGGGTATGAAAGGCTGGTACAACATCAAAGCGGCCAGCGATGGCGCAAGCGCAGCCATTCAGATTTATGAAGAGATTGGCGGCTGGGGGATTACGGCGCAGCAGTTCTCCGAAGACCTGAAAGCCCTGGGCGATATTTCCCATATCAATCTGAACATCCATTCACCCGGCGGTGATGTGTTTGACGGCATCGCTATTTACAACCTCCTGAATAAACACCCGGCAAAAATCACGGTGCATATCGATGGTCTGGCCGCCTCTATGGCGTCAGTCATTGCGATGGCTGGTGATCGTATCGTCATGCCTGAGAACGCGCTCATGATGATTCACAAGCCGTGGGGCATTTCCGGTGGGAACGCCAACGACATGCGCGACTATGCCGAGTTGCTGGACAAGGTAGAAAACGTCCTGATCCCCGCCTATGCACGTAAAACAGGTAAGTCTGCTGAGGTGCTGGCATCCCTGCTGGAGGAGGAAACCTGGATGGATGGCCGCGAATGTGTGGCGCAGGGATTTGCAGATGAGTTACTGCCGGCTGTCAGTGCGATGGCCCGCATCGAATCAAAACGAATTGAGGATTTTGAACATATGCCCGACAACATCAAAGGGATGATCACCCAGCCTAAAGGCTCTACTGGTTCCATTGTGCCGGAACAGAACCGCATCAACGGTATTAAAGATTTGTTTGCCATGTTTGGCGGCAAGCATGATGCGCTGAAAATGCAATGCCTGGAAGATGCCGACTGTACACCGGACAAAGCAAAAGACCTGCTGCTGGCCGAAATGGGGCGCGGTATCACGCCATCCAACAAAAACACCTATACCCACATTCACGCCGGAAACGGCAACATTGTAGGGGACGGTATCCGCCAGGGGCTTAATGCCCGTCTGGGGCATGAACGCGCGGAGCGTGGAAATCCCTATGCAATGATGAGCCTGTTTGAAATGGCTCAGGCTTCGCTGGTGGATCGTGGTATCAGCATCAGCGGATTTGGCAACCGCTCGCAGATTGTGAATCTGGCCTTTACGCACAGTACCAGCGATTTTTCCCACATCCTTGCTGGTGGCGCTGAGAAGTCTGTACTCACAGGCTGGCAGAACAGCGGCGAGACTTTCCAGCAGTGGACTAAAACAGGCTCCCTGTCTAACTTCCATGAAGCAAAACGTGTGGGCCTGAATGGTTTCTCTGAACTGGAAAAGGTGCCAGAGGGGGCTGAATACAAATACGTCACTACCAGTGACAACGGCGTCCCTATCGCGCTGGCGACGTATGGCAATATTTTCTCTGTTACCCGTCAGGCCATTATCAATGACGACCTGAGTCAGCTTTCCACCATTCCCCAGGCAATGGGACGAGCAGCAGCGCGAACGGTCGGTAATCTTGTCTATCTGCAACTCACTGCAAACGCCAGCTTCACCGATGGTAAGGCGCTGTTCCATGCGGACCACAACAACCTCATTTCAAAGGGGATGGATACGGACGGACTGAACGAGGCCCGCAAGGCTATGCGCCTGCAGGAGGATGCGAACGGTGATCCGATTAATGTCATCCCGGCCTATATCCTCGTACCTGCCGCGCTGGAAGGGGCAGCAAATCGTGCTGTGCTCTCTTCCTCTTCTTTGTTCCCTGTGGATCAGAACGGCACACTGAACCAGAACCCCGGCATCATCAACATGGTGAAGGATATGGCTCAGGTTATTGTTGAACCACGTCTGGATAAGGCCAATAACAAACAGTGGTATGTAGCTGCCGCGCAGGGCACTGACACCATCGAGGTGGCTTATCTCGATGGTATGGATACGCCATATCTGGAGCAGATGGACGGCTTCACGGTTGATGGTGTGGCCTGGAAGGTGCGCATTGATGCGGGTGTGGCCGCGCTGGACTATCGCGGGCTGGTCAAATCGAATGGCACGGCGTGACGGGAAAAAGGGCGGCTTCGGTCGCCTTTTCTCATTTGAGAATTTCTCTCATTTGAAAAGGTACTCCTGGGCAGTCGACCTGCCACGGGGCGGCGGCATCGCGGGAAACGGCTGGTTTTCTATATTCGTGGTCATCATCATCATCCGGCAACTTACTGATTTAAAAAGGCTCGAAATTACAAAAAGTGGCAAAGATGATGGATTGTGTGTTTTTTGTTCGACATCATTGGCGGCGAGATGAAAAGAGAGATTAGGTTAACGATTAGCGAATTGTCATACGTTACCGGGTATCACAGACAGACTATTGCCAGACGCCTGGCCGGGATGGAACCTCTGGCGGGCAGTAGCCGTAAACGGCGAATTTATGACTTAAGGCTGGCGCTGAAACAAATTTACAGAGGCTAATATGGCACAGAGCATAGGTGATTTAGTCGTCAATCTTAATGTTGATGCCGCTAAATTTAATGAGCAGGTTGAATATTCCCGCAAGGGCCTTAAAGGGATCGGCGAGTCTGCTAATGATGCCGCGATGCAGGTTATGCAGGCATTCAGTCGGCAGGAGATTGCGGCAAAGAAAGCGGGCATTACAATTGGTCAGTACAACAATGCCATGCGCATGCTACCAGCACAGATTACCGATATTACTACGCAGTTAGCTGGGGGCCAGTCGCCATTCCTGATCATGCTCCAACAGGGCGGGCAGATTAAAGACTCTTTCGGGGGCATTTCCAGCACGCTTAAGGCGTTTTCAGCCCTGCTTACCCCGACGCAGGTTGTTCTTGGTGTAGTCGCTGCTGCGTTTGGCACCACGGCAATGGCTGTTTATCGTGCCCGCAAGGAACTGGAGGAGGTTAGCAAGACTGTTAACGACACGCTTGGCATTACCGGAGATAGCGCTCAAAAGCTTGCATTAAATATACGTTCAATTGCTGATGCGTCGGGTGATTCTGTAAAAAATATCACCAGTATGTTTATCAGCACCAAAGACGGCGCAACCGAAGCCGAAACAAAGCTGATCTCCGTGGGATTCAGTTACCAGGAAGCCAAAGCGAAGGTGGATGCTTACAAGGGCTCTTCTGATTTTACCGCCCTCAATAATGCTATTGAGCAGCATCGACTTAAAGTACTTGGGCTTCCTGACTCCTGGAGCAAAGCCGCCGAAGGCGTTAAAAATTACTTTACGGGCGCTAACCTGGGTAAACAAAACGTTGCCCTGGGTGGTGCTATTGATCCGGCCATGAGGTTTATCGAGCAGGCAAAAGACCTGCAACAGGTGGTTGAAACGCTCCGGATCAAGGGCAATACCACCGTGAAGGAAAATATTGACCTGGTTAAAAAGCAGTTACTTTCAACCGACCGTGTGGCCGCTGCTGAGGAGAACTTAAAGCAGGCTCGCGAGCTATCCAAAAAAATAGGGGCCTCTGGTGACGCTGAGGCGATTTCAAATGCTAACAAACTGATCGCAGCCAGGGAAAAGGAACTCGAACAGGCGAAACAGCAGCGCGATAAAAAGCCCTCAGTGAAAACATCGGCAGGAGACAAGGCCGAAGATACCTCCAGTATGCAACTCATTTCCTTGCAGACTGAATTAAAGATGTTGCAGCAACATACAGGCTTAAATGAAGTTATCAGCCAGCAGCGCAAAGACCTGTGGAAAACCGAGGCTCAGTTTTCCGTACTGGAAGAGGCAGCGGGAAAGAGGAAACTCTCTAAAGAGGAAGAGTCACTACTAGCCAACAAAGAGCGCATTCTCGCGCTTGCACAGCAAAAAGCCCTTTTAGGAGACCAGATAACCGCGCAGGAACAGCTTAACAAGCGGATGGATACCGCGACGAAATACGCCAATCAGATGACGGCGAAGCAGTCGGCCTTAACCGATTCTGCGACATTAAGCGACCGAGTCGCCGGGCGTAATCTTGCGTATGCGCAGCTCAGGAGCGGATGGGAAAATGCCGGGGGCAAGACGACTGACGTCGATTATCAGCGTGAACTCGCCGCATTGAATCAGTATTACGCCGCTGAGGACAGCCTTCGCAGTGACTGGCTCAGCGGAGCTAAAAAGGGTTTTGCAGAATACCAGGACTCGGCGACAAACGTCTATTCAGCTATGGAGAATGCGGCGGCTGGGGCTATGAACGGCATGAGCGACATGCTTACTGATCTGACGACAACGGGGAAGGCATCCTTCAAAAGCTTCGGTGTTTCGGTCCTCAAAACGATTGCTCAGATCACTAATCAGTTGCTGGTGGCCTACGCCGTTCAGAAGGCCATGGGGTGGGTTTCTGGTTCTTTCGATGGCCCGCAGGGCGGTGGAATAGGTAGTCCCAGCTTTGTTGGCCCGGTACAGGCCTGGAAAGGCGGCTATATCCCTGAATACGAGGGCGGCGGTTATACCGGACACGGCGGTAAATTCGAGCCAAAAGGGATTGTTCACGGTGGTGAGTTCGTCTTCACCAAAGAATCCACAGCACGCCTTGGCGTCGGTAACCTTTATCGCCTGATGAGGGGGTATGCCTCTGGTGGGTTCGTCGGAAACACCACGGCAGGGAACCTGCAAACAGGCGTTAACGTTTATGCACCAGTGTCTGTTACCACTCAGCAAAGCAACCAGGGGCAGCAGAGTTCGGCAAATGCTGATGCTCTTGGACGCGTATATCAGCAGGTTGTCGACAAATCTATTCGTGAAGGTATTGCAAAAGAGATGAGCCCTGGCGGGTTGATCTGGAATTTTAATAAAACACGATAAGGCGGGGGAAAATGTTCAAACATGAGATTGTTGAAAAAGTAGTTATCGAAATGGCCCGCCAGCAGGGCCATGAACTGAACGGACAGGATAAGCTCATCATCCGTACCCGTCTTAACAGCGCTCTGTCTGCTAAAGAACGGTACCGCCAGCGAATGACCGCACCCGAATACCACTGGCGCAAACCATCACCCCGCCGATAAGCCCTTTAACCTCCCCGCGTCTTAGTTCTCCCCGGTTCTGGGGAAAACCCGAGAGCGGGATTACACCTACCGTTACCCGGATATTGGGTATCGAACCCGGCGCAATTTTGCACTCCCCAGAACCGGGGCGCTCAAATAACCGTGTTGCTAATTTGCAACTCACTACGTCTTTGGCGCGTACACCTGTGAACAGCACGTCGATAATCCGTTATCTGCACATTTTTAGTTGAGAAGGACCAAAAGATCTCATACCTGAGATTACTTCCTCATAGGACCCCCACGGGACCCCCAAAAAGAAAGGACTTACGCTATTAACGTAAGTCCTTGAATTTGGTGGCCCCTGCTGGGTTTGAACCAGCGACCAAGCGATTATGAGTCGCCTGCTCTAACCACTGAGCTAAGGGGCCGTGGCGGGCAATTATAAAGTAACTTCTCCAGGCGATCCAGCATCAACATTCCATCTGGCTGTTTTATAAACAACGCATTATCAATCCTTTATACTTAAGTTCCGCATCCAACATCGGGGAAATAGATAGCCTCGATATTCTTGTGCCAGGGCTGCGCGTTGCTTTCTACAGAATGAATTTTGGCAACCCCCACGGAACACATACAACGAGCGGTGGAAGATCAACAGATCCTGTGTGGCTTAGGTTCGGCTTTAAAAGCCGATGGCAGTGGGTAGTATGAGCGACGTTCAAACGGGTGAAGTCTGCTTAAACATAATGATGACTCTTAGCTCTCGGTACTCATTGCTCCGTACTCTGGAAATTTTGAAGAGAATGCCGCGCAGGTAGACTCCCGAAGACGACAACATTTTGCTATCGATGCGACTCAAATTTGGGAGCTTCGAAAGCTCAGCAGCCTAAACAGAACAACATACAAGATTTATCATAAACCACCCGCCACGTGATTGGAGAGGCGCTATAAAACTAATTTTTGCATTAAAGCATCACTACAACTAATGAATGAAATCTATTTTAAATAACCATCAACTTGTCGTTTTTTCAAGTTAGTTGACTAATGAGGTTCTTAATTATTCTTTATCGTAATACGTTAGCTCAATGCATATTCAATGTTAAATGCAATATGTTTTGGTTGTAAAAATGTATAAGTTTGGCAGGCGGAATAAACATCATGAAATATTTTTCATATCAATATTATTCATGAAATGATGAAATATTTCCAAGTTATTCGCTTTGTGAATTTTAAATATTTTTAAATAACTGATATTAAAAGATTTTATTAATTTTTCGAACGAGATTCTATAGTTATAGAACTTATTAATTAATATCGTTATATTAATAGATTATAACTTATAGGATCTATCCGGATACCTCGCTACATTTATAGCTGATTTGGAAGTTCAGTAAGTTTGTATCAGGAAGATACCCGCAATTTTTATCCTTTTGTCTTTACCTTCCTGTCAGGAATTTCATTCCCAAAATGCGAAAATTCGCCAGGTTAAAAAATTAGCAAGATAAATTTTTAGTTTTATTTATACGCATCCCCCGAGCATGCTGGTAGCTAAAGCCAGGGGCGGTAGCGTGTCTCATGACATGAAGGTTGCATCACTAATGGTCAGAAGTGGGTTAGAAGTTCAGCAAGCGGCTGTGAAAGCGCTGTTCCTGCGCGAGATTAAAACGCGATTTGGTAAGTACAGACTCGGTTACTTTTGGGCAGTTTTAGAACCAGCAGCACATTTGCTTGTCCTCATGGTTATTTTTGGTTTCATAATGCACAGAACGATGCCAGATATATCATTTCCCGTATTTCTATTAAATGGCATTATTCCCTATTTTATTTTTACCAATATAACTAATCGCTCGATTGGTGCTATCGAGGCGAATCTGGGATTATTTAACTATCGTCCAGTAAAGCCAATTGATACAATCATTGCCAGAGCATCTCTGGAAACCTTAATATATGCCGCTGTATATTTAATACTTATGGCGATAGTGTGGGTTTTGGGGGAGGAGTATTCAGTAACTAATATTCTTATATTAGTATTTAGTTGGTTTTTATTAATTATATTCTCATGTGGACTGGGTTTGGTTTTCATGGTCCTTGGTAAAACCTTTCCAGAACTTGCAAAATTTTTGCCTATAGTGTTGAAACCTCTATATTTTATTTCATGCATTATGTTTCCAATCCACTCAGTTCCTAAAGAATATTGGCATTATCTTTTATGGAATCCAATTGTTCATGCTATTGAGCTCAGCCGAGAATCTGTTGTCGCCGGATATTTGACCGATGGCGTTAGTTTGGGATATTTAGCTTTGAGCGCAATAATAATGCTTTTCATTGGGTTAGCGTTGTACAGGACACGTGAAGAGGCGATGTTAACATCATGATAAGAATTGAAAATCTCACGAAATCCTACCGCACTCCCCAGGGGCGCCATTATGTCTTTAAAGATTTGAATGTTGAGTTGCCTGGCGGTAAAAGCGTTGCACTGCTTGGACGAAATGGAGCAGGAAAATCAACACTTCTTCGCGTTATAGGAGGCATAGATAGGCCTGATAGTGGCAGTATATATACGAATAAAACAATATCCTGGCCTGTGGGGCTATCTGGTGGTTTTCAGGGCAGCTTAACAGGGCGGGAAAACGTTAAATTTGTTGCACGCTTATATTCTGAGAAATCAGAATTAAAAAATAAAGTTGATTTCGTTGAAGAATTTGCAGAATTAGGTAAATACTTTGATATGCCAATCAAGTCTTATTCCTCAGGGATGAAATCCCGGTTGGGTTTTGGTTTAAGTATGGCTTTTAAATTTGATTACTATCTCGTCGACGAAGTTACAGCAGTAGGTGATGCCAGATTTAAGCAGAAATGCTCAGATCTTTTTAAATCCCGCCATTCTGAATCCAGTTTCTTAATGGTGTCACATAGCTTAAATTCTTTGAAAGAATATTGTGATGTTGCTCTCTTCTTAGGTCGAGATAATGTTGTTCATTATTTCGATAATGTCGAAAATGCAATTAAAAAATATTTGGAAGAAGAAAAGCTTTAGAAGTAAAAAAACGGCCATAGTCAAATGCTTACTGCAATAATTCCAATCGATCTAAAACGTAGGTCGAAAGATCTCATCGAAAAAGCGCTAGTGTTAGCCGAGGTTGCTCAGCAATCTAACGTTAAGATAATATTTGGACATAATAACCGTGGAACTCGCTATGATTTTGAATTAATTTCTCGGTTACAGAGATATCCATATGTGCAGATGAATTCTAAAAAAAATGTGTCTGAATATATTAATTCATCTTTGTTACGAAATTTAGCATTTGAACTGGTTGACACGGACTATATAATTTTACTTGATGTTGACATTTATCCAGATTTTGATCTTTTTATAAAGTACAAAGATAAAATTGAAAGATCGATAAGACCATTTTACGTATTACCATGTCTTTATCTTACTGAATATGGGACCACGCTTTTAAGGAAAAAAAAGGTTTCCGTTGAGGGAATGAAGAAAAAATTTTTTGATTTCTCCCGTAAAGAATTTTTGCATCTGGCTAGCCCATCATCAATTACAATTTTGAAATCCGACGATTATAGGATGATAAAAGGGTTTGATGAAAGATTTCGGGGGCATGGATATGAAGATTTTGATTTCCTCATACGATTATATGAATTACATGGCATGTTAAAAAAATTTAATGATTTCACGCTTGATAAAACGGAGAGATCGCCCCTGTTTGCGGTTGGCTTTAGACGATATCTAGGAGAAGCTTGTCTTGAAGTTCTGCTTGAAAAAGATATGGCTTTTCATCTCTATCATGAAAAAGACGGCCATGAAGACTATTATTTAGCGCGTCAGGAAAATTATAAAAAACTTATCGAGGCACATTCACATAATGTTAGCGATCAGGAAGAAATAAATTCGACACTACTCGTACCTTTCGTTTCTCTTTGCGTTAATCAGGGCAAGAGTATTCATGATTATGCGATTTTCTTTGATAATAAACCTGGACATATAGATCGATTTGATACATTTAAAAGACGAATCAATTTTCTATTGAATAAGTGAAATTTTAATAGTGTTATCAGTTATAACATTAGGACGTTAAAGTGATTATAAAAAAATTAAGAAAAATGGTCAGGGAACCCAAGAAATTTATAGCTGACTCTAAATTTATAAAAAAGATAAAACCATGCGGATTCTGTTTAAATAATAATCCATCAATTGGGTTTATCATCATTGCAAATAATGAACAAGAAATTAACGATTCCGTTGAAAGCGTGGTTCTGGCAAATAAAACGTCAGGGTTAAATAGCCCATACGTGATAATTAATAGCTGCGAAGTTATAAATATCACTGATGAGATTCACTCAGCTGCAAGTAAAGTAAATACCTTTTATGTGAAAATCCTCGAGCAAGGTGAATTATTACATAAAAATTTCCTTAAAAATTATCATCTGTATAATTTCAGTTCTCAGTCAGCAGAAATAGTTTTACACGGATATACAAATGATACTTCTGTTACACAACTCGATCCATTAATTGCCAATTTAAAAACGAGCGCAAATGTCGAAAACCTAACATCAAAGGATTACTTTTTTCCGTCATTGGCTGTGATTTTTTTTAAAACTAAATATCTTTATGAAATAAAAAAATTCATCAAACCAGATGCAATAGCAAGTAAGGTTATTAATGCTCTTAAAATTGCTGCTTTATGTGTGTTAGATTCTGATATCCATTTTATTCCAAATGCTTTTTCGTGTAGTAGTTCTGGCTCTAGTCTCGAATCTGAACTCCAGGAAATTGTAAAAGAAGGAAATTCCCTAAAAATATTATTATTTGAAGTTAAAGATATTCTCAAAGCTAAACAATTTTCGAAACAGGAAAGTAAATATTTATTTTGCCTCATTCATAACCTTATACTTCTCTTACTTAAGAATAAAAAAGCTGACGAATTAATAAATCAAGACTTACAGGATGAAATCAAAACTTGCCTTGTTACAATTGTTAATTTACTTGGGGTCGATGTTTTAAAAGGCTATTCGGCAAAAAACTATAATCATGTGCATAAAATAGGGTATTTAAAACTCTTAGGTTTAGATGCTGAAAGAGATCTGTGCTACATCGAAGACGTCAACCTTTCAAACATGAGTGTTAAATTTAAAATTGCCTCACATCATGACACTCTTCCGCGATTGTTTTTAAATGGCAAAGAGACGATACCCTTGTCCGCAAAAGTAAGGGAATTAACCATATTCGATCTCTCCTTTTCCTTTGAAATCTATTTTTGGGTCTCCTACAATTCAACGACTCAGGAACTATCTTTGCAGAATGATTTTATCACCGGTATCATTGTAAATGGCAAGCGCTTATCAAAAGTCGCAATAGTGAGTATTATTAATAGCCACGTTCGTAAAAATGTACAGTCTTATGCAATAACGAGAAAAGCAAAAATATTGCGTTCTATAGCTACATCTTCAATTATAAAAAATAAGTATTCTAATTCTTGGTTGTTTATTGATAATGAATTGCGTGCAGATGATAATGCAGAACATTTTTATCGTTATGTTTCAAAATATCATCCTGGGGAAAAATGCTATTTTTTGATTAGTGAGCAATCTCCCGATTGGCAACGTCTTAAGAATGATGGTTTCAATTTGGTAAAGTTTGGTAGTTTAGCACATAGATTAGCGCTATTGAATGCAAAGTATCTCCTTTCATCTCATGCAAATCCCGCAATTGTTAATTATCTGCCGCGCAAATATTATGCAGATATAATGAAATATAAATTTGTTTTTCTTCAGCATGGCATCACAAAAGACGACCAATCTGAATGGTTGAATAGTAGGAAAATTGATTATCTTGTTACTGCTGCACGACATGAATTTAGCGATATCTCTGGTCGTGGAAGGTATCGTTATACTTCTCAAGAGACAATTCTGACTGGCTTTCCTCGTTATGATAACCTCAAAAATCGTGATGAAAGTAAAAAACAAATCCTTATAATGCCAACATGGCGTAAAAGCTTAGCTGGAGAGTTAATAAGAAAATCCAGTAAGCGTGTTAAAAACCCTGAATTTATTAATTCATTATTTTGTGAAATGTGGGGAGGCTTTCTCCGTTCAGAGCAGCTTCGCAAAACAACAGAGGATTATGGATATAGCATAATATTCTTACCTCATCCAAATCTAACTGATTATTTGTCTGAGTTGGCGATACCAGACTATATCCAGGTTGGAGATCTAACCAGTTGTAGTATTCAGGAAATATTTAAAGATGCAGATCTACTGATCACTGATTATTCTTCCGTTGCATTTGATGTTGCATATATGAAGAAACCAATAATCTATTTCCAGTTTGATAGTGCAACTTTCTTCTCTGAACATTCATACTCTAAAGGTTATTATGACTATGAGGAGCTTGGCTTTGGACCAGTAATTGGTGATATTGATACACTAAATGCTGAACTTAAAAACACGCTTGCAAATAAATCTATATTGACCCCTTTTTATGATAAAAGAATTAAATCCTTCTTTCCTTATGATGATCATAACAACTCTTCGCGTCTCTTCAACCGATTAAAGAATGAAGGTGTTAAAGTTTATGACTGCGAAACTATTCTTGAATATCTTGAAAGATATACAAGTAACTTAGAGTTTAAATCTATAGACACATTTTTGAGTAGCTTCGAAACTAATTTAATAAAAATGCCTCTTTATCTCCATGACAGGCTAATAGAAGTATTTGAAGATATAGTTTTTATTTGTAAGCTTGATAATAATGATAATATTTTGTCAAAAATAGAAGTAATACAGGATAATATAACTTTTAATACGCCAACAGATTTTTCATTTGCAGATAGCTTTCAAGTTATACCTGATGCAATGCAATTTCTCAAATATACTGAAAACTATTTGTTAAAGCTAAAATCGCGTAAAGTATTTGAAAAAGGGTCTGATTTAAATTTATATAATTATTGCTGTTCGCTAATTTCATTCGTGGATTTTTATAATAAGCAGGATTACCAGGGAGCTTTAACTGTATACACTAGTAAATTAGAACGCAATGCTGAACAAAATCCAAGGAATGTAATGCTTTTAAATTGCTTGACATTAATCAAGAATGGGGAAGCACCGAAGGCAATAAACTCATTCTCTAGCTTAACGATGACTTCCGAAGAAAAAGAATACCTCCTTTCTGAAATCTATAAGCATCATCAGCCTGAGGATAGAATGAATCTTCAATTAAGCCAACTATTGCCGGTCAACGAAAACAGCATTATGGCTATAGAAACATTCCTACTTTTGAGCAAGAACACCCCGATAGATTTGCTGTGCCATTATAACGAAAAGAATGTGATGCCAGACTCTATTCTTATTCATTATCTTGATCGTTTGTTCAGAGAGAAAAATTTCGCAAGCATGAGTGCTATTCTTAATGATGAGATCAACAAGAAATGCTATCTTATTTCAGATAATAATCGAGCAAAATATCTCTTCACGGTGTTTATATCTGAAGGAATCGAGAAATTCTTATCCGAACTCTTCATACTAACCGGAAATGACAATCTAGTGTATGTTTTGGAAAGCATGTTTATTAATAATGACGATATCGATTTAGACGTTATTTTTAAAATTATTGAAAGTGTTGTTGCTAAAGATCTTTATCCATTCTCATGTGCAGAAATATATCAATATGCTTTATTGTTTTTTAAAAAATCACGGCCTGGACTGGCTAAGAAACTTACTACCCTGTCAATTATAAAAAAACATGAGGAATTCTACAGCGATATTAAAAATTGGAAAGGGGATGATGATTACAGAACTCTATTATCAGCAGTGTCTGAGTTGAATGATGCACTTGCTGGTTTAAATCGTATGCAATAGGGAAAATTAAAGTTTCGGAAGTTTAAAGAAATGAGATGGTTTACTCGCGATATTGTTATTGCATCTATGTTGTTATTCTGTATAACAAATTTATTGGCTTCGCAAAAGGAGCCAATTATTATTGATACGCGCAACAACATACAAGGAATGGTGATTAACCTGGATGGAGGTGTTTATACGTTAGAACACCAAAGTAATAATCCTATACCTTTAGTCTATTTGAATCAAGATGGGGAGCGTAATATAATATTAACTGATAGTTCCATCGGTCATCAAGGCATAGGTGTATACGAAGATCGCACGCGTGGAATGAATTTGATTTTTACCAGCAAAAAAAATTCACCATTTAGCGGGCTTGCTTTCCTGATCAAAAATGATGATCTTGTAATGAAGCGTGAGATCTTTTTTTTTGATGATTCTTTTTTCAAAAAAAATGAAGTAATACCCACGATTTCCAGTGATGGTAAGTTTCTAATAGTTCGCGGGCGATTCGCTTCAAGGAACATGATAATCAGAGTTTTTGATTTGGAATATATCGTTGATAAGATTATAAATTCAAATAAAGATATTATCTTTGTAACTTCGGGTTATAAATATCAATGGTCTTTGCCTGATAATATATTTACATATAAATCCGGCGAGTTAAGACCATTACAGGCAATTGCATCCAATGGAAAAATAGTAAGTATTGTTCTGGGCAATGCAAGAGTAAATCCTAAGGCTATTTATAATTTTACAATGGATGGAAATTTACTGGGCTCTAATACGAACGTTACTGTGGGTATGGACAGGGTTAAATCTTATGGTGAGGAAGGTTTTTTTGAACCAGAAGGCTTGAGTATAGACGATAATGGAATCTTATCCATACTAATGTTGATTGGTAGAAAAAATAGCATTAGTAACTATATATATAAATATTCCGAAGCTGATTAAAGATGATTTTATATGATGTTGCGGAATTTACCATTCTGAATTTCCGGGAAAATATCGAAGAATGCATTGTCAATGTTATTTGCTGTGTTAAATAACATTATATTGATAATAGATTTTACAATATCTCATTCTGGATCACCAAAGATAAAATATGACAAGAATTATCAAATCTATTTTTACGGTATTGTCCTTAAAACTAGCTGATGGCGAGTGATTTACATCAAGTCACTTCACCATATTTTGACTTTGTAATTCATTGCTAAGATGATTGACTTTTTTAATTACGAATCGCTTTATGCATTCAACACCCGTTTTATCCCCATAATACACCGCATTTATCTGCGTATTCTCCAGCAAATACTCACGAAATTTCTTAAACAACTTCATGTCCGGCTTGAAATTTGCCGTCCAGAACTGGTGCAAGTGTCCCTGATATGTCATCCCTTTGATGTCATACAGGGCATTGCCCATCACCTTCAACGGTTTGTTATGCACTAACGCTGAAATTCCCGCCGTACTGTTAATAGTCACCACGGCTTTGGCATGCGTCAGTAATTCTGGCATCGGTAAATCGTGGACATAAATTACGCGATTGGTCACGCCATACTTCTTGCTCAGCCGCTTAATCAAGGGGCCATACAGACGATGCCCGCGATCCATGGGGTGGTGCTTAATGACCAGCACATCGTCTTTCGGCGCTTTACGTGCAAACGAGAAGATCACATCGTTAATATAATCCCGGACATCAGCGTATGGGCTATGGTTGCGGATCTGACTATCGTTATAGACCTGCAAAATCGCAAGGTAATAGCGTTGATCGAATGTCGTCTGCAGCGTCTCCATTACGCCACGTTGTTTCCAGCCATACCATTGCTTACGCCACCATGCGCGCACCCAGCATTTTGCCTCGTACCATGGTGAAAAAGATTTGTGATGGCGATAATGCATGAACTCGTGTCTATAACGCCAGCCGACAAGATAATACCATGTCGCGTGGATGTAACGGCGGCCTGAGGACGGTTTCAGTGGCTGGGGTTCTGAGGGCGGGAAATCTGGCAAGCTCCGGTAAAAATCAGGATCACGGGGCAGGGGGGAGAAAGCATTCACTCCGCCTTCTTCAAGTGTAATAAAATGAGGCCGCAGATAGCCCTCTTCGAAAGCCAGGAAACGAATACCTTTCGCTTTCGCCCAGGCATGCGCCGCCCTATGCAATGGACGGCAGTCACCGAAGCACAAGATGGTGTCGAATGGATAAACCTTCCAGGTCTCTTTCAGCCAGGTCGGGAATTCCTTCGGCGTTTGTGTATAAGTAAGGTGCTGACGATGTCGACAATAAAAACGATCGCCACCATTAAATACAACATTTACCGCTTCGCGTTCCAGCGTCTCCAGCCAGTTGGCGACGTCATTGAAGAAAGGCCCCATTGGTCCTTGCAACAGCAGATATTTTTTCCCAGCGAGTAATGTCTTAACGGTATTATTTTGCATCATCGTCCATGAATCTCAAATTAACACTAACCAAAACGAACTTTGTAAAACATCAATAACTTGCGGTACTGTCTGGCTAATCGACCAATATTTTTTTTCGTGATTTTCATTTCACCGCGTGGAGCGGTGCTCAGCCATATTACGGCCTCTTCTGCCTGCATTGGCTCCAGTCGCTGTGGATGGATATAAGTTGGATACGCGATAAGCGTTTGCCACACTAAATCCGTAAGACTGAGCTGTCGGGCGCGCCGGGGAATATTGTGCTCATCCTGAGTGAGTCCCCAGCCGGCATAAAAAGGCAGGCCATAGCAAAATACTCGCTTACCGTGCATTAAGGCTTCGAAGCCGGAAAGAGAGGTCATGGTGTGTAACTCATCAGCGAGTTGAATGCACTGAATGATATCGGCATCCAGCGCCTGGCAGTCGGCCCAACGGGCGATATCTTCCGCCACGACTTGCCCTTTACGGTTGCCAACCAGCACATCCGGGTGCGGTTTAAAGACAACAAACGCGTCAGGATTGCGCTCGCGTACCGTACGCAATAAATCCCGGTTGGTGTTAACAGATCTCGCCCCTGTCAGAATCGAGGCGTCATCCTCCACCTGACCGGGTACCAGAATGATTTTTTTACCGGTAGCCTCGGGCGGTAAGTGCCACTCCTGTCCAAGGTTGTATTTACTGACTTTGTTGCGCACAAGTTGTTGCAGAAGGGCTTGCGCACGCTCCCGCTGATGTTCGCTCAGGCTGCTGGCGTTCAGCAGGTTTTCCAGATCGCTTGGACGGGATGCGTCGTAATAGATACCGGTTTTATCCAGCACTAAAGACAGGGGGGCGAGCAAATCGGAACCCAGGCCGGAGGAGCGGATAAACCCGTCTTCCATCCGCCACAGTGGAATGCGCTGTGCATCTGCCTGCGCCTGCCATTTTTTCTCTCCCCTTGTACCCCAGGCAATAAGCGCGCTGGCTTGTCGACACTGCTTCGCAAAGCGTACCCGGTTCTCCGCTGTTTTCAGAAACGGCCTCAGTATTGCTGTTTTCCACAGGCTTAATCCCGGCGCCCATAGCGTGCCACGGCGTGACTGGTTGTGGTTACGCTGTAAGACCAGCCAGTCGACAACGCAGGCCAGCGTTGCAGGTTTTCCGCTTACCGGGTGTCGGTAACGGCAGTAGCGCAAATAGGCGGCGGTAAATAGATTGCTCAGTGTGGTCGGTTGTCGGCGTGCGGCAAGCTCACGGGCCTTTGGGTGACGGTCATCTGTTAGTCCCCAGCCCGCATACCATGGCTGCCCAAAGCAGACGACGGGTTTGCCTGCCAGCAACGCTTCAAAACCATACTGCGAGGTGACCACATACACCTTTTGCATGTGCCGCAGTAGCGATTGCGGGCTGATATCTTCGGCAAATACGCGCACACGGTCGTCGGATTTCAGGTTCGCAAAGTACCCCGCCTTTTTGCCGCATAGCACATCCGGATGCACCTTCACCCAAACCTCTGCGCTCGGATTTTCCTGCTTTGCTGTCTCAAGCATCTGCTGGAAGCTTTCCGGGCCGGCGTTGCCTTTGGTGACAGACATATCGCCAAACGTCTGGTCAATCACCAGCACGGCCTCTGGCATCATATCCGGTGCGACAAACGGCGGCGCCTGGTTGTATTTCGACAAATCATTGTCAACGATGGCGCGCATCATCGCCTGCGCTTCAGCCGCGAGCGGCTTATTGCCGTCATTATCTTTTACCAGGCATTCAAGCGAGCTCGGAACCGAAGCGTCGTAATAGATGCCTAAATGATCAACGACGATGGAGAGAGGCGGGCAACCCTGAACACCTAACCCGAGAGAACGAATAAAGCCATCTTCCAGGCGAATAACCGGGAGACCAACGGATTGTGCCAGGGCAACAGGCTTTTGCGCGCTGGGGCGGTGGCCCCAGACGGCGATAGCATTCACCTGCTCGGGAATGGTTTTATAAGGCGAAAGCCGCACTGGTTCTCCAGGCAGAAAACTGGCCAGATGCGGAATGCGCCAGATACCCCCGGAATAAATACCCAGTATGTTTCTCGTTCGTTCCATCAATATCAATCCGTTGATTAAAGAAGAAAACGTTTTTACCGCTGCTTGTTTCGCTTTCCCCGGCATGCCGGGAAAAGCATCTGCGACAGAGCTGATTAGATTGTCAGCACAACCCTGGCGGCAACGGCAAGCTGATAAAGAATGGTCGAAATACCACGCGTAACTTCAATGTTTTTCGATTCGTATTTCGGCAGAACCATGATTTCGTCACCGGGTTGCAGTTTTCCTGCATCGTCAGCATCAACCGACTCGCCGTTCTGGTGAATCACAATGATTTTTGAATTGCCGGATTTCTGCGTCAGCCCACCGCATTTTTTGATGTAATCGTCCACATCCATTCCGTCCTGCCAGGAGACGGCGTTCGGGAACAGCACTTCCCCGTGCACCATAACCAGCGACGTTTTTTCCGGAATTATGATGACGTCACCATCTTCCAGCAGCACCGAGTCGATGTTGCTTTCGCTAAGCACGACTTGCCCTTTCGGAACGACAGCACGCGCTTTATTGACGAACCGGCTAACCAGTTGTGCTTCCTGCATGCGCAAACGGGCCTCTTCCTGCGTTGAGGATTGTGCTGAAAGAGAGGCCTCTTCCAGTTTCTGCAACGACAGGTTCAGCATCTCTTTCTGACGCTCCGCAACAGATGTTCTGTACAACTGGATGGCCTTCATCTGCGACATGCTATTCGGGCGGATCTGCGATAGCACCTGACGCATGGTCGAACCGTATGGCAGAACTATCGCATGTTCGCCGGAATGGGCACCGTCAACACGTACCTGAATGGTGCCTGCATAACGGTCTGAACTCACGATAAGACGGTCGCCATCCTGCAGAGAGCGGCCCGCTGCGGAGCCGAGAGGATAGTATTCGCTACGTTTTACGGTACCTTGCTGACGGATAATGGTCATGTGGGTGGCGCCGGGTTTCGGACGCGCCCAACTGAGTGCCTCTGTGACCGGAATCGTACTGTTGGCGAACTCAAAGTCGTAACTGTTAAACACATCGCCTTCTACGCTGAATGTATGCTGACGTGGCCCAACGACGATGGTATCGCCATCGACAAACTGCGACAGGCCCAGCTTACCGTTCAGCAGAAAATCGTACAGGTTCACGCGTGAGATAACCGATTTGCCACGTTTGACGATGATATTAACGTAGCTGCCGCGCTCACTGTCGACGCCGCCAGCTTTGCTCAGATAAGAGAGCAGGGAGTCAGATGCCACGCCACCATATAAGCCTGGGCTTCGCACATAGCCGGTCACGAAAACTTTCACCGGCTGAGCCTGCAGCAGGGAGGCATAGACGTTAACGTTCGACGTATAAACTTCTTTGATCTTACTGGTGACGGTATTGTTCAACTGCGCATTGGTCATACCCGAGACTTTCAGCGGGCCAATATTAGGCAGGAAAATATTGCCTTTCGGGTCAACGGTGAGCGCCCCGTCATACTGGAATGCGCCCCACAGTCGAATCTGGATGGTATCACCGAGACCAATCACATAGCCTGGGTTGAACCCCAGACCTGCGCCTGAAGCTGCGCTGATAGAGGTAAACAACTGTGCGCCGAACATGCGGCTGGGCAGTGCGGCAGCCACGGGGGGCGGTGTGTTGTCAAACCCGGTTGCGTTCTGAGTTTCTTCTGTCTTGCCGGAGATAATCGACGGCAACGGCGCCGCCCCTGTCAGATTTGGATCGGCTGTAATACCTGTCGGACCTGCCGCCCAGGCCGCATGGCAGACCAGAAGGAGCAGTGCCGATTTTAATAATTTCATGTTCAACTCTGTAAAATTCACTGTGCGTCCAAAATTAGTCTTTGTGATCTTCAATCACGGCCAGCAGCAATTTGATGGTGCCAAAGAGTAGGCAGCAGACTAACAACCAGCTCGCCAGCAGGTAGCCGCTATTGGGGAAACTGGACTCTTCCGGTTGTTGCGGTGAACTGATGACCGACAACACTTTGAGTTTACGTGCCGCTTCCAGGCGTGTTTTTTCAATGGCTTTGATCGCCATCGTGTAGATTTCGATATCGAAGGTGACGCGTGCTTTAATCTCGTCAAAGTCAGCCGCCATGCTGTTGAGTTTCTTATCGCCTGGCGCGGTGATTTTGCTCTGCTCTGCGTCGATCTGTGCCTGCAGGGCTTTTATTGAATTACGAAGGCTAATGACCTGGGGCGCATCTTCACGCAAGTAACTCAATAAATTACGCAGCTCGGCTTCCAGCTCAACTTTTTTACCTTGTAAGGTCATCACCAGAGAGGTGGCAGCAGTGGCGGAGGCTTCGGGATCGAGGATATTGTTCTGATTCTGGTAAGCCAGTAATTCTGCTTTACTTTTATCAAGGCGAATACGGGCCTGCTGTAGTTCTTCCTGGGCGAAGTTCAACTGCTCTCGCGCGATTTTATGGGAAAGCTCGTTAATAAAACGCTCTGATTCTTTCAGGACTGCTTTATTGAACTGCTGTGAGAATTCCGGCGTAAAACCCTGGGTCTGAATTGTCAAAAGACCGGTTTTGTCATCAAAGACCACAGAGATTCGGTCGCGGTAGTAATTGAGGAACTGTTCTGCCGTTGTATATTTAGAGAGATGATGAATGAAGTCCAGCCCGCTATGGCTCCATGCATCGTGAAAATCGAGCTGTTTATCGAGTACTTTCAGCATATCTGCTGAGTTGATGTACTCCTTGAGATACAACGCGTCTTCGGTGGAACTGGGGTTGGATGCACCCAGCAGCAAGCCGACATTCAGGCTGGCGCCTTCAATATCACTGGGACGTTTTACCGCGACCTTTGATTCGCTCATATATCGCGGCTGGCTGAAAATCACCAAATAGATGACGAGCAGCGCCATCGGGGCGGCAATAACAATCCAGGCAAGATGCTGCTGGATCCAGGCAAGATTAAATTTGGCCGTACGTGCGCGTAACGAGGACGCCAGCAACTTTACTTTATGTGTAGACATGTCACTTTCAACGTTATTCTTCCTGGCAAAAATTTGCTGAGGGGAAGACTTTTTATGTCGGTATAAACAGGTGAGGTGTCAGTCGAAAATCCTGACTGAACCAATCACATCCTGTGAATTATCGGTGATGAGTAGGGTGGAGATGCGGTGTTTAGTCATCTTCTCTTCCGCATTGATGACTTCTGCCAGATGGCGGAGTGCATCACCTTGCTCCGTCAACGTGCTGCGTACGCTGTTAATCAGCGCTTGCTCTTCTGTTTCCGTTTTCACGTTAAAATCCATTTTGTTTCCTGTTGGTAATCTCTACGTGACGGTCGGTGTCCAGGCCATAGTTAACAGGCGCACCGTCACAGCAACCGATTTAGGACATACCACTCAGTTATCATCCTGTTCCTTGAAATGCAAAAAAATACCCAGTCGCCATGGTGGTGACGTTTACCAGGTACATTTGAAACTTGCGAGTTCGGGGACTATCTTTTATTTTCCCGTTTTTTAGCACAAGCAGCTCTTATATACAACTGCAACGAATTTAGTAATGCTGAGTATAATAGCTTTCACTATTGTTCTTTTAAGGTTAACTGTTTGTAATTTTTGTATTTTTTGTTTTTTTAATGTGGTTTGTAATTCTTTTTATTGCCTGTTTATAAATTTTAAAAGCGTAATAAATTAATGGTGACTCGCAGGGTTATATTTATTTTATCAAGCATTTTTTCCAAAGCATTCATATTGGAAATATATTTAAAATAATGTGAAATAGTCTGGCATTGATATCTGGATTTATTTTTCCATTAATACGGATAAAAAAACGCCACCCCGAAGGATGGCGTCTGATAAGGCAGAAAATGCGGACGAATTAATCGTCGAGGAAGCTACGCAGAACCTCAGAGCGGCTTGGGTGGCGCAGTTTACGCAGCGCCTTCGCTTCGATCTGACGGATACGTTCGCGGGTAACGTCGAACTGTTTACCCACTTCTTCCAGCGTGTGGTCGGTATTCATATCGATACCGAAACGCATACGCAGCACTTTTGCTTCACGGGCGGTCAGGCCAGCCAGAACGTCGTGCGTAGCGGCACGCAGGCTCTCGGTGGTCGCAGAGTCCAGCGGCAGCTCGAGGGTGGTGTCCTCGATGAAATCACCCAGATGCGAATCTTCATCGTCGCCAATCGGCGTTTCCATGGAGATCGGCTCTTTGGCGATTTTCAGCACTTTACGGATCTTGTCTTCCGGCATCAGCATACGCTCGGCCAGCTCTTCCGGGGTCGGCTCGCGGCCCATCTCTTGCAGCATCTGGCGGGAGATACGGTTGAGCTTGTTGATAGTCTCAATCATATGCACCGGAATACGGATGGTGCGCGCCTGATCCGCGATAGAGCGGGTGATAGCCTGACGGATCCACCAGGTAGCGTAGGTGGAGAACTTGTAACCACGACGGTATTCGAACTTATCTACCGCTTTCATCAGACCGATGTTGCCTTCCTGGATCAGATCCAGGAACTGCAGGCCACGGTTGGTGTATTTCTTGGCGATAGAGATAACCAGACGTAAGTTCGCCTCAACCATCTCTTTCTTCGCACGGCGGGCTTTCGCTTCACCGATAGACATACGACGGTTGATGTCCTTGACCTGCTCGATGGTCAGGCCGGTCTCTTCTTCAATCTGATGCAGCTTCTGCAGACCACGATAGACATCGTCCTTCACGTCGTGCAGTTTTTCAGACCATGGCTTGTTCATCGCGATAGCGGCGTTGAACCAGGTTTCGCTGGTTTCGTTGCCGGTGAAGAGGGTGATGAAGTTCTTCTTCGGCATTTTGCACTGCTCAACGCACAGCTTCATGATGATGCGTTCCTGGGTGCGTACGCGATCCATCATCACGCGCATGCTGTTTACCAGGTAGTCGAACTGTTTTGGCACCAGGCGGAACTGTTTGAATACTTCAGACAGTTTCAGGATCTCTTCCTGCGCGGCGGCATGGCTGCGGCCTTTCGCTTTGATGGTGTCACGCGTGACTTCGTACTGGGTACGCAGCTCGGCAAACTTCTCACGCGCCAGTTCCGGGTCGATGCTGTTGTCATCGTCCGCGCTGTCGTCGTCTTCTTCCTCATCTTCGTCTTCGTCGTCATCCATCTCTTCCTGAGACAGTTCGGAACCAACGTGAGTCGCGGTAGGCGCCAGATCTTCTTCCGCGTTCGGGTCAACAAACCCGGTGATCAGGTCAGACAGGCGCGCTTCTTCCGCTTCAACGCGATCGTACTGCTCCAGCAGATAGGTGATCGCTTCAGGGTATTCGGCAACAGAACACTGAACCTGGTTGATCCCGTCTTCGATGCGTTTTGCGATGTCAATTTCGCCTTCGCGGGTCAACAGTTCAACGGTACCCATTTCGCGCATGTACATGCGGACCGGGTCAGTGGTACGCCCGATTTCAGATTCCACGCTGGACAGTACCTGTGCAGCAGCTTCTTCCGCATCTTCGTCAGTGTTGTTGGAGGTTTCAGCCAGCAACAGATCATCGGCATCCGGTGCTTCTTCCATCACCTGAATGCCCATGTCATTGATCATTTGGATGATGTCTTCGATCTGATCTGAATCGACGATATCTTCCGGCAGATGGTCATTGACCTCGGCATAGGTCAGATAGCCTTGCTCCTTACCGCGTTGGACAAGAAGTTTCAGCTGTGACTGCGGGTTTTGCTCCATAAGACGGTATCCACACTTAATTCAAGAGGGTTGGTGTCGGTCAGCGAAATAAAACCGCCAACTTGGTGTAACGAGGGCTTACTTATATTTTTGCCGCTGCCTCTCAATGCGGCTGTCGGGCGCTTCCCGAACGATTATCGGCACTTAAGCCGTTGAATTTACTTTTTCGCCAGTTCCTGGTTTAGTTGCCAGAGCTCCCGGCGTTCTTCGCTGCTTAAACCATGTGTGCGGTCACGAGCTATCAACTCTTCTTGCCGCTGTACAAGCATTGAATCAAACATATGATTGAGCGCATCGTTGAACGTTTTTTCTGCAATGTCTTTATCTGCTATATCGTCCCACATCGCCAGTTTTTCAAGGGTTGCGGCTTCTTTTGTTCCGCGATACTGTTCAAGAAGCTGCCCTGTGGTTAATCCAGGCTGTGACAAACAAGTGTTGACCAGTTCTGTAAATAAGCCAAGTCCAGCCATTCTGGATTTATCCAGCCCCTCCAGCGGAGGCACTAACGGCGCGAGTTCCGGGCTCTGGACCAGCAGTCCTATCAGTATACGCATGGTTGTGCGTTTTAGCTGAGGCGCCGGGCGGGCCGTGGCATTTTCCGCCTGTTTTGGCATTAAACGATCAAGCTGCGCGTCGTCAAAGATGCCAATTTTGTTACCCAGTAACTGCCTGAGCTGGATACGTAGCGTTTCACCCGGAACCTGAGAAATCAACGGCAGCGCCAGCGCGGCAAGTTGCGTTGTCCCGTCCGGCGTGGTTAAGTCCGCCTGCGGCAGTAAGCTGTTAAACAAAAACGTGGAGAGCGGCATCGCCTGCTCCATCCGCGCTTCAAACGCTGCTTTACCTTCCTTACGCACCAGCGTATCCGGGTCTTCACCGTCCGGCAGGAACATAAAGCGTAGCTGACGTCCGTCGCTCATGTACGGCAATGCGGTTTCCAGCGCCCGCCATGCGGCATCGCGGCCTGCACGGTCGCCGTCATAACAGCAAATGACGTTTTTCGTTACCCGAAACAACAGTTGAATATGGTCTGCTGTGGTCGACGTTCCGAGTGACGCAACGGCGTAGTTAATGCCATATTGCGCCAGCGCAACCACATCCATGTAACCTTCCACGACTAAAAGCCGCTGCGGTTCATCATTGTCCTGCTGCGCTTCATAAAGCCCGTATAACTGGCGGCCTTTATGGAAAATATCGGTCTCTGGTGAGTTGAGATATTTGGGGGTATCGTTACCCAGCACTCGGCCACCAAATCCCATTACCCGACCACGCTTGTCGCGGATGGGGAACATCACCCGTTCGCGAAAACGATCGTAACTGCGTCCCTGATCGTTAGTGACTAGCATGCCCGCATCAATCAAAGATTGACGATTTTCCTGATTTGCACCAAAACGCTTTAAAACGTTGTCCCAGCCGGGAGGGGCGTAACCAATCGCAAAACGGGCGATGACATCGCTGCTTAAACCGCGCCTTTCCAGATACTGGCGCGCCGGTTCAGCGGCAGGTTGCATCAGGGATTGCTGATAAAACGCATTCAGGCCATCCATCAACTGATAGAGACTTTGCCGCTGGTGGCGCTCTATCTGACTTGGCCCGTTGCCTGCTTCATAGGGCACTTCCAGGTTATGCATGGCGGCCAGCTCTTCGACGGTTTCCACAAACTCGAGCTTGTCGTAGTTCATGAGAAAGTCGATCGCGTTGCCGTGCGCCCCACAGCCGAAGCAGTGATAAAACTGTTTTTCACCGTTTACGGTGAAGGAAGGACTTTTTTCGTTATGGAATGGACAGCATGCGTGCCAGTTCTTGCCCTGCTTTTTCAGTTTCACACGCGCATCGATCAGATCGATGATGTCGGTGCGAGCCAGCAGGTCATTGATGAAAACGCGTGGAATTCGTCCAGCCATATGCCCCATAATTACACTTTGTCAGTCGAACTGCCTCTGCGTTGGCTACGATCGTTCACTCCTGTCACTGACTGACTACAGTAAGCTCCGGGAATTCACGCTCTTGCCGCCTTGATGCATCCTGAATGATTTTGTGTACTTGCTAATGCATAAACGAAAATAAGCCGCGCATTCCTTTCGGAAGCACGGCCTTACAACTACAACTCGGTCTGAATTGAGAGCGTCGCTCTCAACAGATTAGTACAGACGAGTACGGCGTGCGTTTTCGCGAGCCAGTTTCTTCGCGTGACGTTTCACAGCGGAAGCTTTAGCGCGCTTACGTTCGGTCGTTGGTTTTTCATAAAACTCACGACGACGAACTTCAGCCAGAACACCTGCTTTCTCGCATGAACGTTTGAAGCGACGCAGTGCTACGTCGAACGGCTCGTTTTCACGTACTTTAATTACCGGCATGTGCCTCTCACCTTTGATAAATTCGGTTTGCCGCTGGCGTCAACGCCAGCTTATTTCAAAATGGTGCGGAATTTTACTTCAACAGTTGCTGCTTTGTAAAGCACCGCTGCCTTTTTTGAAAGGGACTTTTGTAAGGGTGGGGAGTATACACGAACTCCTTCAAGGGGGTGAGTAAAGTTTACAACAAGGGGCATTGATCCTACACTGCGCGGCATTGAAGCGAGGTAAAAAACAGCCATGCGTGTACTGGGAATTGAAACATCCTGCGATGAAACCGGCATCGCTATTTATGACGACAAGAACGGCCTTTTAGCCAACCAATTGTATAGTCAGGTAAAACTGCATGCCGACTACGGCGGCGTTGTGCCTGAACTGGCCTCCCGCGATCATGTACGTAAAACCGTACCGTTGATTCAGGCGGCGCTCAAAGAGGCAGGGCTGGCGGCAAAAGATATCGATGCGGTTGCCTATACCGCAGGTCCGGGTCTTGTCGGCGCGTTGCTGGTCGGCGCAACGGTCGGCCGGGCGCTGGCATTTGCATGGGATGTTCCGGCCATTCCGGTTCACCATATGGAAGGCCACCTGCTGGCGCCCATGCTGGAAGATAATCCACCACAATACCCGTTTGTGGCGCTGCTGGTCTCCGGCGGACACACGCAACTGATTAGCGTGACGGGGATTGGCGAGTACCAGTTGCTTGGCGAATCCATTGATGATGCCGCCGGTGAGGCGTTTGACAAAACGGCCAAATTGCTCGGTCTTGATTACCCTGGTGGGCCCATGTTATCGAAACTGGCGTCGCAGGGGACGGAAGGGCGCTTTGTCTTCCCGCGTCCTATGACGGACAGGCCCGGTCTTGATTTCAGTTTCTCTGGCCTGAAAACCTTCGCGGCGAATACCATTCGTGAAAATGAACCGGATGAGCAAACGCGTGCCGATATCGCCCGTGCATTTGAAGACGCGGTGGTCGATACGCTGATGATCAAATGTAAACGTGCGCTGGACCAAACAGGTTTTACCCGTCTGGTTATGGCGGGTGGCGTTAGCGCAAACCGTACGCTTCGCGCAAAACTGGCTGAGATGATGAAAAAACGCCGTGGTGAGGTGTTCTATGCTCGCCCGGAATTTTGTACCGATAATGGTGCAATGATTGCCTATGCCGGAATGGTGCGTCTGAAAGCCGGTGGCGTTGCCGGACTTGGCGTAACTGTGCGCCCGCGCTGGCCGCTGGCGGAATTACCCGCTGCGTAATCTACTCCCCCGGTGGCTACGCTTACCGGGGTTATCGTTTGGTTTCCCTCTTTTTATCTTCCCATTTCCTTGCCGCTATCGTCCGCATCTCCACAGATCACTGACTATACTTTCCCCTTTGCGAGTCAAAATCGGCTGCCATAGCCGGCAGGGATGTTCAGTTATGACGCCTCTTCTACATCACCGAAAGAGGAGACATTATGAAAGCTCTCGTCTGGCACGCTACTGGCGATATTCGTCTTGATGACGTCGCCGAACCACAGATTGAACAACCCACTGATGCGGTTATTCGTCTTACAGCCTCGGCCATTTGCGGTACCGATCTGCACTTTATCCGTGGCACCTTTAGCGATATGAAAGCGGGCACCATCCTCGGCCATGAAGGCGTCGGCATTATTGAGCAACTGGGCGACCAGGTGCGTAATTTTGATGTCGGCGATCGGGTGGTGGTTTGCTCGACGCTCTCTTGTGGCTACTGCCCTCCCTGTCGCAGCGGTAACACCGCGCAGTGTGATAATGCCAATCCGAACGGCCCACAGGCCGGTACCTGTTTCTTTGGCGGCCCGCAAGCGACCGGTCCTGTCAACGGCTTACAGGCAGAAAAGGCGCGTATACCCTTTGCCTCTAATACACTGGTAAAAGTCCCGCAGGAGGTCAGTGATGAACAGGCGATTCTTGTCAGTGATATCTTTCCGACGGGCTGGTTTGGCGCGGAGATAGCAGACATTACGCGCGGCGACACGGTGGCGGTGTTTGGCTGCGGGCCAGTTGGTCAGTTTACGATTGCCAGCGCACTGTTGATGGGCGCCGGACGCGTCATTGCCGTCGATTCACATGATGACAGACTGGCGATGGCGCGCCGACAGGGGGCCTTTACCGTCAATTTCGATAAAGAAGATCCGCTGGAGGCCATTGCATTACTCACCGGTGGGCTGGGTGTTGATATTGCTATTGACGCCGTTGGTGTTGATAGCGAGCACGCTCACCATGGCCCGGCGGCTCAGCAAGCCGAACAGAAAGCAGAGCAATACCGTCAGGAAGTGCAACAGGTGGCGCCGGACAATGCGGAGCATCAGCATGTCCAGGACGGAAACTGGGTTCCGGGCGATGCGCCGAGCCAGGCACTGGAATGGGCGATTCAGGGGCTGAAAAAAGCGGGGACACTGAGCATTATCGGCGTTTATCCTCCCGCCGCGCAGACCTTTCCCATTGGGATGGCGATGAATAAGAATCTGACCATGAAAATGGGTAACTGTAATCACCACGCGATTATTCCGCACCTGCTGGAACTGGTGCGCGTGGGGGCTATCGACCCCACCCAGGTGCTGACTCAGGTGGAGCCATTGTCAGATGTGGTATCCGCTTATCAACATTTTGATAAGCGTGAAACCGGGTGGATTAAAACGGAATTGCTGCCTTCGCACTAACTCCCCGGCAGGCCGGGCTTCTGACACGCCCGGCCTGTTTTTTGTCGCTACGATTTTTTGCCCGGCAATATTTCACTCATCAACTGGTTTGCCGTGTCGGCGAAAATCTTCCCGGCAGAGCGATCCCCTTTGGCCATTGAGGCCATAAAGGCTTTTGCCTGTTTCAGGGTGATATGCGGCGGTAGCGGTGCCACTTCCGGATCGGTTTTCACTTCCAGTACAACGGGGCGCTCTGCTGACAAGGCTTGCTGCCAGGCAATCGGTAACTGTTGTGGATCATTCACGAAAATACCTTTGAGCCCCAGCGATTGTGCGAAGCGGGCATAACCCACGTCCGGAATGTCCTGGGTTGCCTCAAATCGCGGATTGCCCTCCATTACGCGCTGCTCCCAGGTCACCTGGTTAAGATCCTGGTTATTGAAGACACAAATGATCAGGCGCGGATCGCTCCAGCTTTGCCAGTATTTCTGAATGGTGATCAGTTCTGCCATGTTGTTCATTTGCATGGCACCATCCCCGACCAGCGCGACCACCACTTTCTGCGGGTAGGCAAATTTTGCGGCGATGGCGTAAGGTACAGCGGCACCCATACAGGCAAGGCCGCCAGACAGTGAGGCGCGTTGGCCCTGCTTCACTTTATAATCGCGTGCAAACCAGTTGGCACACGAGCCGGAATCGGACGTGACGATGGCATCGTCCGGCAGCAGCGGTGACATTTCCCAGACGACGCGTTGCGGGTTAACCGGTTTGGCGTCGGCCATCGCTCGTTCCTCAAGGGTCTCCCACCATGATTTCACCCCTCTGGCAATTTCCTCTTGCCAGCTACGGTCAGTTTTATGCGTCAGCAGCGGCAGCAGTGCGCGAAGGGTTTCCGCTGCATCGCCATGAAGATTAACTTCGACCGGGTAGCGTAGCCCCAGCATTGCCGGATCGATATCGACCTGCACCGCTCGGGCCTGCCCCTCTTTCGGCAGGAATTCTGTCCATGGAAAACCGGTACCAATCATCAGCAGCGTGTCGCAATTCATCATCATGTCGTAAGACGGTTTCGTACCCAGCAAACCGATCGCGCCGGTGATAAAAGGCGCGTCATCCGGTAGTACATCTTTGCCGAGCAGCGCTTTTGCCACGCCAGCACCAAGCAGATTGGCCAGTTGCACCACTTCCAGTGCTGCGCCACGGGCACCCGCCCCAACCAGTATCGCCACTTTCTTTCCGCTATTAAGAATATCCGCGGCACGTTGCAGATCGGCCTCATAAGGCACGATTTTCGGACGTTGATAGCCCGCTCCTGAGTGGGTGAAACCATGGGTATGCGGCGGCGCCTGCCAGGGTTCGTCCTGAATATCCTTCGGCAATATCAGGACCGTTACGCCGTTTTGCGCCACTGCGATACGTACGCCGCGATCGACAAGGTGGCGTACCTGGCTGGGGGAGGCGGCTTCTTGTACAAAGTTCGCCACGTCGGCGAAAACACGATCGAGGTTTAATTCTTGCTGATAGCTGGCGCCGCGTGCGGTGGCCTCTGCCTGACCGGCGATGGCCAGCACCGGAGCATGGTCCATTTTCGCGTCATACAGGCCGGTCAGCAGATGGGTGGCGCCAGGGCCTCCGGTCGAGAGACACACGCCCAGCTCGCCGGTGAATTTGGCATGTCCTGCTGCCATAAACGCCGCCATTTCTTCATGGCGTACCTGAATAAACTCAATGCCATTGCCCGCTTTGTTCGCGCGTTGCAGCGCACCGAGCACACCGTTGATGCCATCACCGGGGTAGCCATAAATTCGGCTGACACCCCAGGCTTTCAGGCTCTCAATGAAAAAATCACTGGTCATTTTTGTCACTGTGTTGCCCCCTGGCTCAAAAAGTTAATCGAGCGTTAAGGATAGACGACATCATCAGGATATGGGGGAGGGGCGCGGGACGTGGCTTAGCGCGCCGTTACGCCTGACGCGATACAGGCGTAACGGCAGAATTCAGTCCATTCAGGCAATGAAAGGGATGAACAGGGCATTTTCCCGGATATGATACTTTTTATCCGGGAGGGGATCCGTCTACTTTTTTTTCTTCAGTTTGTGCCAGATTTTTGTCTCCTGACGACGCCATAACCGCTGAATGTTGTCGTGGTGACGTATCAGGATCAGGCAGGAGAGCATGGCAACCGGAAAGGTAAACTGGGGTTTAAACCACCAGACATAGAAGGGCGCAATCAGCGCGCTGACAATCGCACCTAACGAAGAGTAACCGCTAAGCAGGACGGTCAGCAGCCAGGTTCCCGCCATCACGCCCGTTAAGTCCCAGCCAATGGGCGCAATCGCACCAAAGGCAGTAGCTACGCCCTTTCCGCCCTGAAAATGGAAAAAAACAGGCCAGATATGCCCAAGGCAGGCGGCGATAGCAATAAGGCCAAGCCAGAAGGGAGTGATGCCAAGCGCATAGGCTCCCCATACCGGCAGCATGCCTTTTAGCACGTCAAAAATCAGTACCGTTACGGCTGCTCCTTTGCCGCCAATTCGTAATACGTTGGTCGCCCCTGGGTTGCCAGAGCCACTCTCACGTGGGTCAGGCAGACCTGCGATGCGGCAGACCAGAATGGCGCTGGATATTGAGCCGCAAAGATACGCGAGGATGATCATTCCAGGCGCGATTGCACTCATAACGCTGTTCCATTGTGAAAATGTCGTTTTATTATCTGCATCAGTGGATAATACGCATAAATTATGGAAAGTGGTATCCAGGTTAGCCAAAAAGCAGGTGGGGCGTGATGGACATTGTATTTATAGAGCAACTTTCGGTAATCACCACTATCGGTGTGTATGACTGGGAGCAGACGATTGAGCAAAAGCTGGTGTTCGATATCGAAATGGCATGGGATAACCGCCAGGCGGCAAAGAGCGACGATGTTAATGATTGTCTGAGCTATGCAGACATAGCAGAAACCGTGATTGCGCATGTCGAAGGAAACCGTTTTGCGCTGGTGGAACGGGTCGCCGAAGAGGTCGCTGATTTACTGCTGAGCCGTTTTAACTCTCCATGGGTGCGCATCAAATTGAGCAAGCCAGGGGCTGTCGCCCGGGCCGCCAACGTTGGCGTCATCATTGAGCGTGGCAATAATCTGAAAAAAATTATTTAAATTCATAATTATTAAACCAAGCGCTAGTCTTCTGGTCATACGTCATGGTCATACGCGGCTTCCCTTGTGGTAAGCCGTTTTTTATGTCTGTTTAGGGGTTTATTTGATGAGCGATATGCACTCGCTGCTGGTGGCAGCAATTTTGGGTGTTGTCGAAGGATTGACGGAGTTTTTACCGGTTTCCAGTACGGGCCACATGATTCTTGTGGGGCATTTACTGGGTTTTGAGGGAGATACCGCAAAAACGTTTGAAGTTGTGATTCAGTTAGGGTCGATTTTGGCTGTGGTGGTGATGTTCTGGCGTCGCTTGTTTGGATTGATTGGTATTCACTTTGGTCGTACCCCCCATGAAGGCACAGGCACAGGTCGCCTGACGCTCATTCATATCCTGCTGGGCATGGTTCCCGCCGTTGTTCTCGGCCTTGTTTTCCACGATGCCATTAAATCTCTCTTTAACCCCATTAACGTGATGTATGCGCTGGTGGTGGGTGGGGTACTGCTGATTGCCGCGGAATGCCTCAAACCAAAAGTGCCGCGCGCCGAAGGGGTGGACGATATCACCTTGCGCCAGGCATTTATGATTGGCTGCTTCCAGTGTCTGGCGCTATGGCCGGGGTTCTCCCGTTCTGGAGCAACAATTTCAGGTGGTATGCTCATGGGCGTGAGCCGTTATGCGGCTTCGGAGTTCTCGTTCCTGTTGGCGGTGCCAATGATGATGGGCGCCACCGTACTGGATTTGTATAAGAGTCTTAAGTTCTTGACCGTGGGTGACATTCCGATGTTTGCCGTCGGCTTCGTGACGGCGTTTATCGTCGCTCTCATTGCGATCAAAACCTTCCTGGAGTTGATCAAACGTATCTCGTTTATCCCGTTTGCGATCTATCGCTTTATTGTCGCTGCCGCGGTCTACTTCATCTTTATCTAAATAACATGCCCTCAGTCTTTTGGCTGAGGGCAACGTTGTTCTTTCCAGTCGGCCACGGCCTGAATGCGACGGCGCGTTAACTCTTCACGCACTTCAATGCCTTTGAAACCTGCCTCAACAACCGCTTTGCTGGAGACCGCTTTTGCGACATCCCAGGCCTCACGCAGCAAACGTCCCTGCGGGTAGTCGCACGCCTCAAACCCCGCACGTCCGCGCACGTCGGCCTCGCTGGTCAGGGCGATTTGCTCAACCCGCTGCGGCTTGCGCCAGGCGTCAATCGAATCGAACAATTTAACGATGGTCTTTGGCTGCAGAATCGGGAAGGTATGGATCAGATCATGGAATTCCGCCACCAGTTTGGCCAGATCGCGGATATCGTTCGGTACGCGCAATCGCTGGCAGACGCCCTCGACAAGTTTGACGCCCGCCGGGCCATGCCCGTGATGGCGTGGCCAAAGTTCCGGTGGGGTTAACCCTTTTCCCAGGTCGTGGCAGAGAGTGGCAAAACGCACATCGACCTCAGGGCTGAGCATCGCAGCCATGCTCACGGTCATCAGGGTATGAAGACCGGTATCGATTTCAGGATGCCATTTTGCCGGCGCGGGTACGCCAAACAGCGCGTCCACTTCCGGGAACAGCACTTTTAGCGCCCCGCAGTCACGCAACACCTGGAAAAAGACCTGTGGATTACGGGTCTTGAGGGCGTTCTCCGTCTCTTTCCAGACGCGTTCAGGAGTCAGATGCGCCAACTCACCTGCGGTGGTCATATCGCGCATGAGCGCCATGGTTTCGTCAGCAATGCGAAAACTTAAATGCGCATAGCGGGCGGCAAAACGCGCCACACGCAGAACACGCAAGGGATCTTCGGCAAACGCGGGGGAAACATGGCGCAGCAGGCGGCGGTGCAAATCGTTCTGACCGCCATAGGGATCGATTATGTTGCCGTTATCATCCTGCGCAAGCGCATTGACGGTTAAGTCGCGGCGTAACAGATCTTGCTCAAGCGTTACATCCGGCGCGGCATAACAGGAAAAACCGGTATAACCGAAGCCTGATTTTCGTTCAGTACGGGCAAGAGCGTACTCTTCGTGACTTTGTGGATGGAGAAACACGGGAAAATCGCGGCCTACCTGCTGGTAGCCCGCGTCGAGCATCTCTGCTGGCGTGGCGCCAACCACCACCCAATCTTTGTCTTTGACCGACAGGCCCAGTAACGCATCGCGAACTGCGCCACCGACCAGATAACTCTTCACGCCGCCTGACTCCTCACATCTGTGACTTTTCATTAACCTGCCTTATCGGAAATTGAGACAGGTTCTTATTTTTGCCGACAGATAATACGTAAGTGTAGAGAAGATGGCTAATCAGCTTAGTTCATCCAGCGATCTTTGCGTTTACGGCGCGGGATTAAATGCGGCAGCACAAGGCCCAGGAAGAGACCCGCACCCAATACGCCACCGCCATACATAAACCACTGCATGATAATGGTGCGTTGTTTGTCGTCGAGTTGCAGGTTAGCGGCGTTCACTTTCTTCTGTGCGACAATAAGCTCGTTCTTAAGCTTCTGATTTTCTTCTTTCAGGCTGTTAATGACCCCATCGCTACCGGCCACTTTTTGCTGCATATCCGCCGTGCGCTGGTTCCAGGTATTATCGATATTGTTGAGCTTATCGGTCAGGGTCTTCACCTGGTTTTCCAGTTCCGGCACGCGCGTGCGCAGGCTGGGCTGCGTATTGAGTTCTTTAAGAGGGATCCAGGCCGTACGGCCACTGCTGTCGCGTACCTGTGCGTAGTTAGACGCTTCATTGGTTTGCAACAGCACCACTTCCTCGCCGGCGTTTACCGTGCCCACGAGGCGGTAGTTATCTCCCGGGCCACTGCGAACCCAGGTGTTCAATTCATCAGAGACGTAACGTTTTTCTTCGGCATGGGCCAATGTGGAAACGCTAAGCGCAAATAAGGTCATTCCAATCAGGCGTAATTTAAGCATCAGGCGTCGTTATTATCTTTAAGCGTGAATAAAAACAGTGCCAACAGTCTGACGATAGCTGGCAGGCGGCATCAATCGGAATCATCCGGGTCGAACAAAGCGCATAAGTGAACTTTTACACCCATGATATCGCGCATTGCATGGCAATCTGACACAAAATACTATCTACTGACAAACATCGGGCGCGTTAGTTCGCCGAAATTTTGACTGATGTGACATAACCATAAGTGCAAAGCCATGGCTCAGGAAATCGAATTAAAATTTTACGTACATCCCGACAGCGTTGAAACGCTTCGTAACCATCTTCATTCGCTCACCGACGATCGCGTAGCGCCCACCCAGTTACTCAACATCTATTACGAAACGGCAGATAACTGGCTGCGTCGTCATGATATGGGGTTGCGTATCCGCGGCTTCGACGGTCAGTACGAAATGACGATGAAAATCGCCGGACGCGTTGTCGGCGGGTTACATCAACGTCCTGAATATAATATCGCGCTGGATAAACCGGAGCTGGATCTGGCTCGCTTTCCGCAGGAAGTCTGGCCGGATGGCGCGCTGCCAGAAGATCTCCAGGCGCAGACACAGCCGCTCTTTAGCACCGATTTCTACCGGGAGAAATGGCTGGTTAACGTCGGTGAAAGCCGTATTGAGATTGGGCTGGACCTGGGCGAAGTTAAAGCCGGCGAGCTGGCTGAGCCTATCTGTGAGCTTGAGCTTGAACTGCTAAGCGGCGATCCGGCGGATATCCTCAAACTGGCCCGTCAGCTCGTGACCCAGTCAGGGCTGCGTCAGGGAAGCCTGAGTAAGGCCGCACGCGGCTATCATCTGGCGCAGGGTAATGCCGAACGTCATCGCCGCCCGACGCCCCTACTCAAAGTTCAACCGAAAGCCACAACGGAGCAGGCTTTTACCGCCGCGCTGGAGCTGGGACTTTCGCAGTGGCAGTACCATGAAGAACTGTGGGTTCGCGGCGATACCCGGGCCAAAGCGGACGTACAGTCTGCGATTACGCTCATTCGCCATACTCTTATGTTGTTCGGCGGCATTGTGCCGCGTAAAGCGAGCGCACGCCTGCGCGATTTGCTGACTCAGGCGGAAGCAACGTTGACGTCAGATGTCTCCGCAGCGACGGCCGCATGGAGCGCAGAGGCGGCAACGGCGAAACTGCTGTTGACAGAGTGGCTGGTTTCCCTGGGCTGGCGCACCTTCCTCGATGACAAAGCGCAGGCGAAATTTGCCGACTCCTTCAAACGTTTTGCCGATACCCATTTGTCCCGCTGCGCCGCTGAACTCAAAAGTACGTTCGCGCATCCGTTGGGAGACAGTTATCGCGACCAGTTGCCACGTCTGGCACGAGAAATAGACAGTGTGCTGTTGCTTGCTGGCTATTACGATGCGGCGCAGGCAAATGCCTGGCTGGAAAACTGGCAAGGCTTGCTCCACGCCATTGAGACACGCCAGCGTATTGAAATCGAACATTTCCGTAACGAAGCAATCTGTCAGCAGCCCTTCTGGCTGCACAGTGGACAACGCTAACCCGGTCAAGGAACCCCCCGATGATGCCGCACTCTCCACAGCTACAGCAGCACTGGCAAACTGTACTGGCCCGCTTGCCTGAGTCATTCAGTGAAACACCGCTTAGTGAACAAGCGCAGTTAGTGCTTACTTTCAGTGATTTTGTGCAGGATAGCCTTGCCGCGCATCCTGACTGGCTGGCTGAGCTGGAAAGCGCACCGCCACAGGCGGACGAGTGGAAGCAGTATGCGCAAACCCTTCGCGAATCGCTGGAAGGTGTGGGAGATGAGGCATCATTAATGCGTGCGCTGCGCCTGTTCCGTCGCCATATGATGGTGCGCATTGCCTGGGCGCAGTCGCTGGCGCTGGTGGCAGAAGAGGAGACGTTGCAGCAGTTGAGCGTACTGGCGGAGACCCTGATCGTCGCTGCACGCGACTGGCTTTACGATGCCTGCTGTCGCGAGTGGGGAACGCCGTGCAATCAGCAGGGGGAACCGCAGCCGTTGCTGATCCTTGGCATGGGCAAGCTGGGTGGCGGGGAGCTTAACTTTTCGTCCGATATCGATCTGATTTTTGCCTGGCCGGAAAACGGTTCAACGCGCGGTGGGCGACGCGAACTTGATAACGCCCAGTTTTTTACTCGCTTGGGGCAGCGCCTGATCAAAGTGCTCGACCAGCCGACGCAGGATGGCTTTGTCTATCGCGTGGATATGCGGCTGCGCCCGTTTGGCGACAGCGGTCCGCTGGTGCTGAGTTTTGCCGCGCTGGAAGATTATTATCAGGAGCAGGGGCGCGACTGGGAACGTTATGCGATGGTGAAAGCCCGCATTATGGGCGATAAGGACGATGTTTACGCTGGCGAATTACGGGCCATGCTGCGGCCGTTCGTCTTCCGTCGCTATATCGATTTCAGCGTTATTCAGTCTCTGCGTAACATGAAAGGGATGATTGCCCGCGAAGTGCGCCGCCGTGGTCTGAAAGATAACATTAAGCTGGGCGCGGGCGGCATCCGTGAGATTGAGTTTATCGTTCAGGTGTTCCAGTTGATACGCGGTGGGCGCGAGCCGTCGTTGCAGTCCCGTTCACTGTTACCGACGCTGGACGCTATCGATAAGCTGGGTTTGCTGCCGCCTGGCGATGCACCGGCGTTACGCCAGGCCTATTTGTATCTGCGCCGTCTGGAAAACCTGCTGCAAAGCATTAACGACGAACAAACGCAGACGCTGCCGACAGATGAACTCAATCGCGCGCGTCTGGCCTGGGGGATGCGGGTCGCTGACTGGGAAACCCTGACCGCTGAGCTTGAAAAGCAGATGTCTGCCGTACGAGGGGTATTCAACACCCTGATTGGCGATGACGAAGCCGAAGAGCAGGGGGATGCGCTCTGCGGGCAATGGAGTGAGTTGTGGCAGGATGCGTTTCAGGAAGATGACAGCACGCCTGTGCTGGCGCACCTTTCTGACGATGATCGCCGCCGCGTGGTCGCGATGATTGCTGATTTTCGCAAAGAGCTGGATAAGCGCACCATTGGCCCACGCGGCCGCCAGGTGCTCGACCATCTGATGCCGCATCTGTTGAGTGATGTCTGCTCCCGTGAGGATGCCCCTGTACCGTTGTCTCGCGTGACGCCGCTGTTAACGGGAATTGTCACGCGTACGACGTATCTTGAGCTGCTCAGCGAGTTTCCTGGTGCGCGTAAGCATCTGATTTCACTCTGTGCCGCCTCGCCGATGGTGGCCAGTAAGCTGGCGCGCTATCCGTTATTGCTGGATGAGTTGCTCGATCCGAATACCCTTTATCAGCCCACGGCGATGAATGCCTACCGGGATGAGCTACGTCAGTATCTGCTGCGTGTGCCGGATGACGATGAAGAGCAGCAACTGGAGGCGTTACGCCAGTTTAAACAGGCTCAATTGTTGCGTGTGGCGGCAGCAGATCTGGCAGGCACACTCCCCGTGATGAAAGTGAGCGATCACTTAACATGGCTTGCCGAAGCCATCATTGAAGCCGTGGTACAACAGGCGTGGAGCCTGATGGTATCGCGTTATGGGCAACCGAAACACTTACGCGACCGTGAAGGCCGTGGGTTTGCAGTGGTCGGTTACGGCAAACTGGGCGGTTGGGAGCTGGGCTATAGTTCCGATCTGGATTTGATTTTCCTTCATGACTGTCCGGTGGACGTGATGACTGACGGCGAGCGGGAAATCGATGGCCGCCAATTTTATCTGCGCCTTGCCCAGCGCGTGATGCACCTGTTCAGTACGCGCACCTCATCCGGGATCCTGTATGAAGTGGACGCGCGCTTGCGCCCGTCCGGTGCGGCGGGAATGCTGGTGACCTCAACCGAATCCTTTGCCGACTACCAGCGCACCGAAGCCTGGACGTGGGAACATCAGGCGCTGGTTCGCGCCCGCGTTGTCTATGGCGATCCACAATTAAACGCGCAATTTGATGCCATCCGCCGCGATATCACCATGACCGTGCGTGATGGTGCAACGTTACAAACCGAGGTGCGCGAGATGCGCGAAAAAATGCGCGCCCACTTGAGCAATAAGCACAAGGATCGCTTTGATATTAAAGCCGATGAGGGTGGAATTACCGATATCGAATTTATCACCCAGTATCTGGTGCTGCGTTATGCCCATGCAAAACCGAAACTGACGCGCTGGTCGGACAATGTCCGCATTCTGGAAGGGCTGGCGCAAAACGGCATTATGGAAGAGCAGGAAGCGCAGGCACTTACCACCGCCTATACAACGTTGCGTGATGAGCTGCATCACCTGGCGCTACAGGAGCTGCCAGGGCATGTTCCGGAGGCATGTTTTGTCGCTGAACGCGCGATGGTGCGAGCCTGCTGGAACAAGTGGTTGGTGGAGCCGTGCGAGGACGCGTAAGTGTGCTATTATCGCGCGCAAATTTTGTATCTCTCAGGAGACAGGAATGAAAGTAACGCTGCCAGAGTTTAATCAAGCGGGAGTGCTGGTCGTAGGCGATGTGATGCTGGATCGCTACTGGTACGGTCCAACCAGCCGTATTTCACCGGAAGCGCCGGTGCCAGTGGTGAAGGTCGAAACCATTGAAGAGCGTCCGGGTGGTGCGGCGAACGTAGCAATGAACATCGCTTCTCTGGGCGCGGGCGCGCGTCTGGTTGGGTTGACCGGTATTGACGATGCGGCGCGTGCACTGAGCAAAGCGCTGGCGGACGTCAACGTAAAATGCGACTTCGTTTCTGTTCCAACTCACCCTACCATCACCAAGCTGCGCGTACTGTCGCGTAATCAGCAACTGATTCGTCTCGATTTCGAAGAGGGCTTTGATGGTGTGGATCCTGAGCCGCTGCATGAACGCATTAATCAGGCGCTGAGCAGCATCGGCGCGCTGGTGCTCTCCGATTACGCCAAAGGGGCGCTGACGAGTATTCAGCAGATGATCACGCTGGCGCGCGGTGCAGGCGTGCCTGTACTGATCGACCCGAAAGGGACCGACTTTGAACGCTACCGTGGTGCCACCCTGTTGACGCCGAATCTCTCCGAATTTGAAGCCGTTGTCGGCAAATGCAAAGACGAAGACGATATTGTTGAACGTGGCATGAAGCTGATTGCCGATTTCGACCTGACTGCGCTGCTGGTCACCCGTTCTGAACAGGGAATGACGCTGCTACAGCCGGGCAAAGCACCACTGCATCTGCCGACGCAGGCGCAGGAAGTGTATGACGTGACCGGTGCGGGTGACACAGTTATTGGTGTGTTGGCTGCTACGCTTGCCGCAGGTAATTCGCTGGAAGAAGCCTGCTTCTTCGCGAACGCTGCTGCTGGCGTTGTGGTGGGTAAACTCGGGACTTCAACGGTTTCGCCTGTCGAGCTGGAAAACGCGGTGCGCGGGCGTTCGGAGACGGGTTTTGGTGTGATGACCGAAGAAGAACTGCGCGACGCCGTGGCGGCAGCACGCAAACGTGGCGAAAAAGTGGTCATGACCAACGGCGTGTTCGACATCCTGCACGCGGGCCATGTGTCATATCTGGCGAATGCCCGTAAGCTCGGCGATCGTCTGATCGTTGCGGTGAACAGCGATGCTTCCACTAAACGGCTGAAAGGGGATTCGCGCCCGGTTAACCCGCTTGAGCAACGTATGATTGTTCTCAGCGCGCTGGAAGCCGTGGACTGGGTGGTCCCGTTTGAAGAAGATACGCCGCAGCGTCTGATTGCCTCCGTTCTGCCGGATAAGCTGGTGAAAGGGGGGGACTACAAGCCGGAGGAGATCGCCGGGAGCGAAGAGGTGTGGGCCAACGGCGGTGAAGTGCTGGTGCTCAACTTTGAAGATGGCTGTTCGACCACCAACATCATCAGGAAAATCCAGAAAGACAGCGAGAAGTAAGCAATGCGGGAGATGCATCGAACATCTCGTTATGAGGCTCTCCTCGCTGTTGACGGTGCTGCTTTTTCGACCTAAATTAAAGGAACAAGGGTGAGAGGGGATTTCTCCCCCCTCTGATTGGCTGTTAGTAAGCGGCGAAACTTATCGTTAACAGAACAATCAGTATGATGATGTGCTTCATCATAACCCTTTCCTTATTAAAGCCCCTTCCTCGGGAGGGGCTTTCCCGTTTCAGCCCCTTGCTGACCCAGCGATTGTTGGTGAGTGCTTCTACAGGGACAAGAGCTTTTCCCCTCGGATGTTTTATTACTGGATCGTTCACGCAAAACGGCCCCCGTTCCGAACGTTACGTACTGAAAAGGCGTGTTCAGAATAAAAAAATCCCCGGCTTTATGGGCCAGGGATGGGGTTACATAAGGTGGGAAGAAACTATTCCTCTTTTACCGTTTCTTCTTTTACCGTTGTGATCGCGATTTCTTCATTTGGCCCGACCGCAGGTGATGAATTTAACGGCGTTGCCATGGCTGCCAGCGAGCCGCCGGAAATCCCAATTTCATTAAGCAGCGAATCAATCAGCGGCGCCTGGGTTCGGTAGGCGAGGGCGGCAGAGAGTGCCTGCTCCGCCAGATTGCCACCGTTAACCGTACCTGTGGTCACTTCGCCTGCCGCTCCGCCGCGGTTCAGCCCATCTACCTGAATGATTTTGATACCTTCGATGGACTTCATTGGCTCAACGGATTTCTCGATAACCGCAGGCAGAGATTGCAGAAGTGCCAGTTTGAATTTGAGGCTGGTTTGTTCGTTGGAAAGCACGTTGATCGCATCGTTCAGCGCGCGCTGCGCTTCGGCTTCCGCCAGCCCTTTTTTCCGCGTTGCTTCCGCCAGTTCGACGATGGCTGCAGCCTGCAATTCTGCCGCTTCTTTCTCGGCTTTGGCGCGTACTGTCAGCTCAACCGCTTTGGTTTCCGCATCCTGAGCTGCGGCAATCAGCGCAACCTGTTTTGCACGATCGGCTTCTGCGGTCTGGCGCGTGGTTTCTACGTTTTGCTGGGCACGAACGGCTTCCGCCAGCGCGTCGTTGGCTTTTGCTTCCGCCTGTGACTGTTGCTCTGACTTGGCCGCGATGGCGATGGATTTCGTCTGGTTGGCAATCTCCGTCACCTGCTGTTGCTCGATCTCTTTAATGCGAACTTCACGCTCAGCCTCAACTTTTCTGGAACGTACTGCCTGTTCACGTTCGATTTCACTTTCCTGAATTTGCCGTTCCGCCAGGATACGTGTTTGCTCGGCTTCACGATGGCGCTCTGCTTCGAAGGCGGCGATTTTGGCATTCTGCTCGGCGGTGCGGGTTTTCACCTGCTGCTCCTGCTCAAGCGTCATAAATGCCTCTTGCTGTTCAATCTCAAGTTTGCGCGCCAGGGCATCGCGGTTCTTCTCACGGACTGCGACTTCAACGTCCTGCTCGACTTCGTTACGTTCACGGCGACGGCGCTCAGTTTCCTGAGTCAGTTTGGTGAGACCTTCGGCATCAAAGGCGTTGTTCGGGTTGAAATGCACTTTTTCCGTCTGGTTGAAGTTGGTTAACGAGACGCTTTCCAGCTCCAGACCGTTCTTCGACAGATCTTCCGCAACGGTGTTTTGCACACCCTGAACGAAGTTCTCGCGAGTGTCCTGTAACTCATGCATGGTCATCTGGGAGGCCGTAGCACGCAGGGCATCAACGAATTTATCTTCAATCAGCACGCGGAGATCTTCTGGTGACAATGTACGCTGCCCCAATGTCTGTGCGGCAGTGGCAATCCCCTCAATCGACGGTTTTACGCGTACGAAAAAGGCAACAACGACATCAACGCGCATACGATCTTTAGTGATCAGGCTGTCAACCGTAGAACGGCTCACCTCAAGTTTAAGGGTGTTCATGTTAATCGGAATAATTTCGTGGAATATGGGCATCACAATCGCGCCGCCACTCATTACCACTTTCTGCCCACCTAAACCTGTTCGTACAAACGCCTGCTCAGCCGAGGCCCGACGGTATAACCGGGCAAAAATAATCCCGATGACCAACAGGACAAAAACGGCTATCAGGGCATAACTCATCCATGAGGGAAATAGATTCAAGAGATTTTCCATAATACTTCCTTTTGTTTTTACAATTCATTCGGCCAGGGGTTCAGTTCCGCCAAATAACGGCTGGCGGACAACCGACAAATAATGAGGACCTTATCGCCTCGTTTAAACGTCTTTCCTTCTTCGGGTTCCAGAAGTAAATAATGTACCTGCCCAAACTTATCTTTAAATTTTCCTTCGCAAGGGCGTTGAGGCTCCGCACTGTGACCCGTGATAATGGCCATAGCGCCAATAAAATCATCTTCTGTGATCGCACTGGTTTCATCTCCCGGTAGCCAGCGCCCTAAAAGTTTACCGGTATAGTGTGTGCAAATACCTGAAAAAATAAGGCAGAAAGGGGTCAGGACTATATTGGGAAGCGGGGTTTGCAGCAGTGTCACGCTCATGTGCTGTAAAAAAATGCCAGACAAGCCGAAGCAACCGGCGATAAGGCAAAGGACAACCAGTGCGGGAACGCGGCCAAAATTAAGGTAATGGAAAAACTGGTTCAAATGGCCTGAGGCGACGCCGTCATAATCACCCAGATGTGAATCAATAACACCAGAAATAACATTCCCAAAGAACAGGGAGACAATTTCCACAATACCTATAAGCGCCACAAATGCGAGGGCAAAAAAGTAGGGCGAGTAGTATTCAGGAAAAATATCCATATATTCTCCTTGGGTTATTTTTTTAAATCAGACGCATATTTTCGTTAGTATTGAAGGCGATATTATCATAAATGGGGAAGTAACAAAAAGACAGATGGACTCCCGGAATATCGTAGGGTAATCGATGAAAACCTTATCGATTACCCCTTTGCGGTTGGCTATGCGGGGGATGCCAGAATTGGCTTAAACGCCTGTGTCTGGCGAATCAACCGGAGGAATTGCCGGAGCCGGTTTCACCTCTGCTGACGCATTGCGATTTTCCAGTTCGTTCAGACGTTGCTCGAGCAGCGCTAGTTTTTCACGTGTACGGAGCAGTACCTGTGTCTGTACGTCAAACTCCTCGCGGCTGACGAGGTCAAGGCGAGTCAGTTGCGCCTGCAGAGACTGGCGGATTTTTTTCTCAACATCTTCCCCGAACTCGCGAATCCCTTTTGGCATCGATTCGTGGACCTGACGCGCAATCTGTTCAATTTTTTTCGGGTCAATCATTTGTATGTTCCCTGTTCGGATAGGTTCTGACAATTATTGTAGTGTGATATACCATAACGATAAACCAGATTTGTTTGAAGGTTACGCGTTGCCGAAGGTAATCAATAGCGTTATAGTTATCCCGCTTATTCTCAGGGCGGGGCGAAATTCCCCACCGGCGGTAAATCAGCGATGTCCAATAGATTTCGCGTAGCGGCAAGGCGGCAACTGAGCGAATTCCAGGAACATAGTCAACTATGTGACTGGGATGAGTGAAGGAAGCCAACGCAGCAGCGGCGTGAAAGATGAAGGACAGGTTGAAAGCCCGCGAGCGCTTTCGATGAAAATCGAAAGGTCAGCAGATCCGGTGTAATTCCGGGGCCGACGGTTAAAGTCCGGATGGGAGAGAGTAACGATTCAGTTGGGCCTGGAGGCCTGCTCGCGTTATTTTTTTATACTCCTAAGACTGCCCTGATTCTGGTAACCATAACTTTATTGAGGTCTTTTACCATGAATCAGACGCTGCTTTCTTCTTTTGGCACGCCATTCGAACGTATTGAAAATGCTTTAACTGCACTGCGCGAAGGTCGCGGTGTAATGGTTCTCGACGATGAAGATCGCGAGAATGAAGGCGACATGATCTTTGCCGCTGAAACCATGACCGTTGAGCAGATGGCGCTGACCATCCGTCACGGTAGCGGCATTGTTTGCCTGTGCATCACCGAAGATCGTCGTAAACAACTTGATCTGCCGATGATGGTTGAAAACAACACCAGCGCTTACGGTACCGGCTTTACCGTTACCATCGAAGCGGCTACGGGGGTTACTACCGGTGTTTCGGCTGCCGATCGTGTTACTACCGTGCGTGCTGCCATTGCCGATGGCGCTAAACCTTCTGACCTGAATCGTCCGGGCCACGTGTTCCCGCTGCGTGCGCAGCAGGGCGGTGTATTGACGCGCGGTGGTCATACCGAAGCGACGATTGACCTGGTGACCCTGGCAGGGTTCAAACCGGCCGGTGTGCTGTGTGAACTGACGAACGATGATGGTTCCATGGCGCGCGCGCCGGAGTGTATCCAGTTCGCTCGCGAGCACAACATGGCTGTTGTCACCATCGAAGATCTGGTGGCTTATCGTCTGGAGCATGAGCGTAAAGCCAGCTAAGTGATAGCCGCACAATGAAAAAAATCCGAAGCCGGGCACCGACTTCGGATTTTTTTATTTCCCCGTGAGTACCTTGCTGAAAATACCTCATTTATCCGCTTTGTTGATCTCGCTAATGGCGACAACGGCTTGCTACTTATAAAGTGGTACCCATGACGTAATCGCTCGCGCAACCACATGTGGAGCGTGATAAGGAAGGGGTATGCTGATTTATTGGTGCGGTTTTTTTGTCGTTGTGCTCGTGATGTTCGCGCATATCATGTGCCTGCGCCGGAATTGCAGGGCATTTCGCCAGGATCGTGATGCACAACAGGAAGGCTATCAGCGCGCGTTAAAGATCATCCAGTCCATGCAAGCAAATGAGCAAGGGCAGGCGAAACCCGAAGCGGCTTCTGAAAGCGGCGTTGCTCAATAGGCGCGAGCAACGCCTGATTGTATTAACCAAATCCCATCGTTTGCAGCGCAACCAGGCTAAGGCCCATTACTGACATCCCGCAAAGCACGCCATAGCTTGGGTTGTTGTTGGGGTCTATCTCTTTAGCCAGCGGCATCAGTTCATCAACAGAGAGCGCGACCATAATGCCGGCAACCGCTGCCATGACCGCCGCCATCACCATCGGGGAGACCAGGCTTCCCAGAATCAGCCAGGCAAGAACCCCACCGAGAATCTCGGCAAACCCGGATATCCCCGCCCAAAAAATTGCCGTTCGTTTTGAACCCGTTGCCGCATAAACCGGTCCGGCAACCGCAAGACCTTCTGGAATATTGTGCAAGGCTACCGCCAGGGCAATACCGAAACCGAGTTCAAGGTCGTTACTGGCCGTCACAAAGGTGGCGATCCCCTCCGGAAAGTTATGTAGGCTGATGCCCAGTGTCAATAAGATCGCCGTACGTTGGATCTTGCGGGGGACCGGGTGCTGCGAGCACGAACCCTGCATTAAATCCTGCGGGTGTGCATGGGGGAGCATACGGTCAAGGGCAAAGTAGCCCAACAGGCCGATGACGAACATGCCATAGCCCAGCATGGGTGACATGCCTTCGGTAGCCAGTGCGGCTGGCAGCATCTCCATAAGGGAGATAAGCAGCATAATACCGGCGGCAAATCCCAGCGAAAATGCCAGTACACGGTTTGACGGTTTCTGGCCAAGAACCCCCAGAAAGGCGCCGATAAAGGTAGCAGCGCCAGCAAGTAACGTCAGAATCAGTGGGGCTGACATGTATCACTCCTTATGATAATGCTTCTCATTAATGTTAAATATTAATGGGTTCCAAAGCGAGGCCGCCGCATCACCTTTACGCAATTCTTACATTCAAAAATTCTGAATATCTTCATCATGCTTATCTGAGTTCATCACCCGATGAATAAGCGTAATGTGTGTTCATTAAATATGACACACTCAGTAAGGATATCATCATGTCTGCACCTCGCATGCCAGCACTGTTTTTGGGCCACGGCAGCCCGATGAATGTTCTGGAAGATAACGTTTATACCCGCGCCTGGGCTCAGCTTGGCGAAACACTGCCGCGTCCTAAAGCTATTGTGGTTGTCTCAGCACACTGGTTTACGCGTGGTACCGGGGTAACCGCGATGGAAGCGCCGCAGACAATCCATGACTTTGGGGGATTTCCTCAGGCATTGTACGACACCCATTACCCGGCACCGGGTTCGCCTGCGCTGGCCCAGCATCTGGTTGAACTGCTGTCACCCGTGCCGGTTACTTTGGATAAAGAAGCCTGGGGTTTTGACCACGGTTCCTGGGGCGTGTTGATCAAAATGTATCCGAATGCCGATATCCCGATGGTGCAATTGAGTATCGACAGTACCAAACCAGCGGCATGGCATATGGAAGTAGGGCGTAAGCTGGCGGCACTGCGCGATGAAGGCATAATGCTGGTGGCGAGCGGTAACGTGGTGCATAACCTGCGTACGGCACGCTGGCATGGCGATAGCTCGCCTTATCCGTGGGCGACCGCTTTCAACGAATTTGTGAAGAATAACCTGACATGGAAAGGGCCGACCGAACAGCATCCGCTGGTCAATTATATGGAGCATGAAGGTGGTTCGCTTTCTAACCCTACACCGGACCATTTCCTGCCGCTGCTCTATGTTCTGGGGGCGTGGGATGGGGTGGAGAATATCTCGATTCCGGTAGACGGTCTGGAAATGGGCAGCCTGAGTATGCTGTCGGTGCAGGTAGGCTAAGGCTTTGTAGCCCCGGGAAGCGTATGCGCACCCAGGGCTCCTTGTCGCACGTTACTCAACAAAAATATGCGGATAGAAACGTGACAGATCCTGGGTGATCAACGCCCGGTCTTCACGAATACCAATACCCGCAGGTTGATCGTTGATAAGCCAACTGCCAATCAGCGTGTAGCTGTCGCCAAACCTGGGTAACTGACAGAACTGCTGGACGATCATCCCTTCTTCGCCGTATGGGCCTTCGACTTCTTCGATCGTTTTGCCATTTTCGATAATGGACACATTTGCCCCTTCGCGAGAGAAGATAGGCTTAATGACGTATTTTTCCATTTCCGGGTGAGCATCTTCGGCAAACCAGGCGGGTAACAGGTTCGGATGGTTGGGGAACATCTCCCACAGCATTGGCAGGAGCGCTTTGTTCGAAATAATGCTCTTCCATGCCGGTTCCAGCCAGCGAACGCCTGCATCTTCCAGCTTGGTCGAGAAGTCTTCGCGCAGCATATACTCCCAGGGGTACAGCTTAAACAGATTACTGATCACCTGATCCTGCAGATCGGTAAACTGCCCTTTTTCCCCCAGGCCAATATCTTCAATATAGAGAAACTCGCTGGCCACATCCGCTTCTGCGGCGCAGTCTTGCAGATATTGCACGGTACCTCGATCTTCAACGGTATCGCGACAGCAAGCGAAATGCAGCAGGTTAAAGCCATGCTGTTCGCGTAGCTCTGCAAAACGCTCAATAAGTTTTTCCTGTAGGCTGTTGAATTGATCGCAGCCTTCCGGCAGCTTGCCGGCGGTTATCTGATCTTCCAGCCAAATCCATTGAAAAAATGCCGCTTCATACAATGAGGTTGGTGTATCGGCATTATTTTCCAGCAGCTTCGGTTCGCCGGTACCATCCCACGCCAGGTCAAGGCGTGAATAAAGCGACGGCTGCCCGGTTTTCCAGGACTGACGTACAAAGCCCCAGGTGTGCTTTGGAATGCGGAATTTCGCCAGCAGTTCATCACTGGCGATAACCTTGTCCACAACCTGCAGACACATCTGATGGAGCTCGGCGGTGACCTCTTCCAGTTTCTCCACCTGGGCGAGCGTCAGTTTGTAGTAGGCATCTTCACACCAGTATGGCTCGCCATACATGGTGTGAAAGTTGAAACCATACTCGGTAGCTTTCTCGCGCCAGTCGGGACGTTCGACAATGTTGATTCTTTCCATGGTCATCAGCCGCCCATTGAACGGGTTGAGGTGCCGCTGGCGCTACGCTGCATAGAGGCAGCTTGTTTGGCCACAGACTGACCAAAACCGCCACGCGTGATGGTGGAGGTCGTTGCAGGTTTTGGTGCCATCGCGGTTTTCGAAACCGTTGCGCTACGGCCAGGCTGGGCTGCACCATAGCTTTTGCCGCTGGCATCGGTGTATTGACCATAGGCCGGGCTGGCCGGGTTTTTGGAGCTGAACAGCGGCTGCTGGGCATAACCCGCGCCGCCACCCATCAGGCGACCCATCATGTAACCCGCCATCAGCGGCATCCAGAAACTGCCACCAGACTGTTGTGCCTGCGCCTGGTTTTCCGTCGCCATACCTGCCTGAGCAGGAGCTTGCTGACACTGACCTTCGCCAAACTCAGCGACGCAATCCTCGCGCGATGCATATTTCGGCGCGGTACGCGCTGCTTCTTTCAGCGCATTGTCATAGGTGGTTTTACATTCGGCGCTTTTGTCCGGGTTCGCCGAAGCACAGTCATCGGCATTTTGATACATTTTTACTGTTTCATCGTTTTGTTCGCACCCTGCCAACATAAAGACGGCAGTCACGGCCAGCGCTACGGGCGTCAAGTGACGCGCGCCCCAGCTTTTGCGAAACATCGCATGATTAATATTTTTTGTCCGTTTCATATTTGTCTTCCGAGACCCACAGGTATTAATAAAAGGTCAGGATAGTGGATGAGTGTCTGAAAATGAAGCAGGAGGCGGGTCAGCAGGGGGGATCTTTACGTTGCCTTACGTAAAAACGGGGGCTGTATGCCCCCGTACGATAATAATGGGAAAAAAGAATTAATGCGTTGTTTTGCGCACGCTGGCCGGCTGTGTCTGAGGAGCCTGTCCGTTTGCCATCTTCTCAACGCGAGCTTCTTGCTCTGGGTTTTCCGGCGCCACATTTTCTGGCGAGGTAGAGATAGGTTTACCCAGTGTATTGTTCAGCGCCAGGAGATCCTGTTCATTCAGGGTGCCGAGAGCAGATTTAATATTCAACTGGTTAATCAGATAGTTATAACGCGCGCTGGAAAGTTGCTGCTTCGCGTTATACAGCGTGGTGGTTGCGTCCAGTACGTCCACAATGGTACGTGTACCCACGGAGTAACCTGCTTCCATCGCATCCAGAGAACTTTGCGCAGAAACAACGGCTTGTTTATACGCATTGATGCTGCTGATGGAGGCATTCACGTTGTTGAAAGAGGAACGAACGGTTTGCACAACGCTGCGGTGTGCGCTTTCCAGTTGCTCGCTTGCGCCTACAAAGTTGTACTGTGCCTGTTTCACCTGCGAATTCACCATCCCGCCCTGATACAGCGGCAGGGAGAAGCTCAGGCCCACTTTATTCTGACCAATTTTGCTGTCGTCATACTGGGCGCTGTTGGTACGGGAGCCGCTGTAAGAAGTATTCGATACCGCAGTAGACGCGGTCAAATCGAGCGTCGGCAGGTGACCATCTTGCGCCTGGCGAATCTGCTCACGCGCCAGATCCTGGCTCAGACGTGCCTGCAGCAACGTCAGGTTGCGGCTTTCTGCGTCCTTCAGCAGTGTGTTCACCGCCTGAGGTTTGTCTGTTTTGAAGCCATCAACGTTCAGTGATGCCAACTGCGGATAGTAATTACCGGTGACCTGACGCAGTGACTCGACGGCATTGTCGAGATTGTTACGGGCGGTCACTTCGTTAGCCAGTACGGTGTCATACTGTGAACGGGCGTTCTGTACGTCGGTAATCGCAACCAGACCCACATTAAAACGCTGGGTAGTTTGGTCTAACTGACGGTAGATAGCCTGTTTCTGCGCTTCGGTATAAGAGAGCGAGTCAATCGCGCTTAATACGTTAAAATAAGCGGTGGCAGTATTCAAAATGAGCGTTTGCTGATCGGTCTGGTACGTCACATCCTGGATGCCTGCGGATTTTTCCTGTAACGTCAACGCACGCCATTTGGACATATCAAACAAGGTTTGCGTAAGCTGCAGGGAGCCGCTGGTGGCGTTGGAGTTCACACCATTGCTGTCGCGATAGCCATTGCTGTAGGTGTAATCCGCACCCAAACCCAGCTGTGGCAGTAACGGGCTGCGCGCTTCGTTAATTTTCTCGAAAGCTGCATCACGATCGGCGGCGGATTTACGCAGATCGGGGTTGCTTAAACGCGCCTGCTGATAAACCTGCAACAGGTTTTCTGCCTGGCTCATAGCACTGAAACCTGTCAGGCTCAGGCCGATAAGAATGGGGAGCAATTTCTTCATTTGCATTCCTTGTTGTGAAGCATGAATAGCGCTGATCTAAATTCAGAAATATTCGCCGATTCTAACAGAGAGCGCCACCGCTGAAGGTTGGCGTAAAGTGCCATCCGACGTAAATTTGCCCCAATCTATCACATGGCGCTTTAAACGGCAGTCAAACAGGCTTGAAAACCACAAAATCAACATTAATTAATAACAGGATATCCGCATGAGTAAGCCAGAAACCTCTGCTGTGACTTTCACAAAAAACGATGTAGAAATTATTGCACGGGAAACGCTCTATAGCGGTTTTTTTTCGCTCGAACTCTACCGTTTTCGTCATCGTTTGTTCAATGGTGAGATGAGCGGTGAGGTACGGCGCGAAATTTTTGAACGCGGCCACGCTGCAGTCTTGCTACCCTTTGACCCAGTAAGGGATGAAGTGGTGTTAGTCGAACAGATTCGCATTGCTGCGTTTGATACCAGCGAAAGCCCATGGTTGCTGGAGATGGTGGCCGGCATGATCGAAGAGGGCGAGTCTGTTGAAGATGTCGTTCGACGTGAGGCGGTAGAGGAAGCCGGGCTGACCGTGGGGCGGGTAAAAAAGATGTTGAGCTATCTGGCAAGCCCTGGGGGCACCAGCGAGCGCTTATCCATATTGGTTGGCGAAGTGGACGCCACGCAGGCCGAAGGTATTCACGGTCTGGTGGATGAAAACGAAGATATTCGTGTTCATGTGGTGAGCCGGGAACAGGCTTACCGGTTGGTAGAAGAGGGGAAAATCGACAACGCAGCGTCTGTCATCGCCCTGCAATGGCTGCAACTGCATTATGAGAGCTTACGAAACGAGTGGAAAAAATGAAGCGTTATACACCTGACTTCCCTGAAATGATGCGCCTGTGCGAGACCAATTTCGCGCAGCTCCGCCGCCTGTTGCCGCGTAACGACGAGGCAGGCGAAACAGTGAGCTATCAGGTGGCGAATGCGCAATACCGGTTAACGATTGTCGAGTCCACCCGCTACACTACGCTTGTGGAAATCGAACAGACCCTGCCCGCAGTCAGCTACTGGAGCCTGCCATCAATGACAGTGCGCCTGTATCACGACGCGATGGTAGCCGAAGTGTGTTCGAGTCAGCAGATCTTTCGTTTTAAAGCGCGTTATGATTATCCGAATAAAAAGTTGCATCAACGCGACGAAAAGCATCAAATTAATCAGTTTCTGGCCGACTGGCTACGTTACTGTTTAGCACATGGAGCAATGGCGATTCCGGTTTGTTAGCGTAGTGAAACCTAAGGACACCATTTGGAAAGCCTGTTAAACCTTCCTCTGGCTGGTGGGGCCAGAGTCAGGATATTACAAATTACAGACACTCACCTGTTTGCCGAAAAACATGAAACGTTGTTAGGTGTGAATACCTGGGAAAGCTATCAGGCCGTACTGGATGCCATTCAGGCCCAGCAGCGTGAGTGTGATTTGATTGTCGCCACGGGCGACCTGGCGCAGGATCAGACCGCTGCGGCTTATCAGCATTTTGCTGAGGGCATCGCAAGATTTGGCGCGCCTTGTGTCTGGCTGCCAGGCAATCATGACTTTCAACCGGCGATGTATACCGCACTGCAGGAAGCAGGAATATCCTCATCCAAACGGGTAATCACTGGCGATAACTGGCAAATTCTCCTGCTTGATAGCCAGGTATTTGGCGTTCCGCACGGTGAGTTGAGTGAATTCCAGCTCGACTGGCTGGAAAAAAAACTGAGTGCCAGTCCTGAACGTCATACGCTGCTATTGTTACATCATCACCCGTTGCCTTCGGGATGTAGCTGGTTGGATCAACACAGCCTGCGCAATGCCGCAGAGCTGGATAACGTGCTGGCGCGTTTCCCACATGTTCGCTACCTGTTATGCGGGCATATTCACCAGGAGCTGGACCTCAACTGGAATGGCCGCCGCCTGTTAGCGACGCCATCGACCTGCGTGCAGTTTAAACCGCATTGTGCCAATTTCACGCTCGACACAATCGCGCCGGGCTGGCGCTGGTTGGATCTGTACCCGGACGGAAGCCTGCAAACTGAGGTCTGTCGTTTGCAATGCACGCGGTTCAACCCGGATACCGCGTCAGAAGGATACTGATGGCCACGCTCCTTTATTTGCATGGTTTTAACAGCTCGCCGCGTTCTGCGAAAGCGACGCAGTTGCGTCATTGGCTGGCTGAACATTACCCTGATATCAACGTTGTCGTTCCCCAGTTGCCCGCTTACCCGGCGCAGGCTGCGGAACTGCTGGAATCGTTGGTGATGCAACATGGCGGGCAGCCGCTGGGTATTGTCGGCTCGTCCCTTGGGGGCTACTACGCAACCTGGCTCTCTCAGTGCTTTACGCTGCCAGCGGTGGTGGTGAATCCTGCCGTTCGCCCGTTTGAATTGCTGGCAGAGTTCCTCGGTAATAACGAGAACCCCTACACCGGGGAGCAATATGTGCTAGAGTCTCGCCATATTTACGAGCTCAAAGTGATGCAGGTCGACCCGCTGGACGCGCCGGATTTAATCTGGTTGCTGCAACAGACAGGGGACGAAGTGCTGGATTACCGCCAGGCCGTGGCGTATTACGACGCATGTCGTCAGACGGTAGAAGAGGGCGGTAACCATGCATTTGTGGGCTTTGAGAATCATTTCACACAGATTGTCGATTTCCTTGGGCTCCATTGAGCCCGCCGGGAAACGAAGCGGTCACTATCTACGAACACACCATGACGCAATCCTATAACGCTGATGCCATAGAGGTACTCACCGGGCTTGAGCCGGTTCGCCGCCGTCCGGGGATGTATACCGATACCACCCGTCCCAACCATCTTGGTCAGGAAGTTATTGATAACAGCGTGGACGAAGCGCTGGCAGGCCACGCGAAGCGCGTGGATGTCATTCTGCACGCCGATCAATCTCTCGAAGTCATTGATGATGGTCGCGGTATGCCGGTGGATATTCACCCGGAAGAGGGGGTGCCTGCGGTCGAGCTGATTCTTTGCCGTCTGCACGCTGGCGGCAAGTTTTCCAACAAGAACTATCAGTTCTCCGGTGGCTTGCACGGCGTAGGGATTTCTGTGGTCAACGCCCTGTCTCGTCGCGTGGAAGTGAACGTGAAGCGTGACGGTCAGATTTACAATATCGCTTTCGAAAATGGCGAGAAGGTCAGTGACCTCAAGGTTGTCGGGACCTGCGCGAAACGCGCGACCGGTACCAGCGTCCACTTCTGGCCGGACGAGAAGTTCTTCGACAGCCCGCGTTTTTCCGTCTCCCGCCTGAGCCATCTGTTGAAAGCGAAAGCCGTGTTGTGCCCTGGCGTGGAAATCACCTTTAAAGATGAGGTGAACAACGCCGAGCAGCGCTGGTGCTATCAGGACGGTCTGAATGACTATCTTGCCGAAGCGGTAAATGGCCTGCCGACGCTGCCGGAAAAACCGTTTATTGGCAACTTTGCGGCTGAAACCGAAGCCGTGGATTGGGCACTGCTTTGGCTGCCGGAAGGCGGTGAGTTGTTGACGGAAAGCTACGTCAACCTGATCCCTACCATGCAGGGCGGTACTCATGTAAACGGTTTGCGTCAAGGGTTGCTCGACGCGATGCGTGAGTTTTGCGAATACCGCAATATTCTGCCGCGCGGCGTGAAGCTCTCGGCGGAAGATATCTGGGAACGCTGTGCATATGTGTTGTCGGTGAAGATGCAGGATCCGCAGTTCGCCGGGCAGACCAAAGAGCGTCTGTCATCGCGCCAGTGTGCGGCCTTTGTTTCCGGCGTAGTGAAAGATGCCTTTAGCCTGTGGCTGAACCAGAACGTGCAGGCCGCAGAAATGCTGGCGGAAATGGCGATTTCCAGCGCCCAGCGTCGCCTGCGTGCCGCGAAGAAAGTGGTGCGTAAAAAGCTCACCAGTGGCCCGGCGCTGCCAGGCAAACTCGCTGACTGTACCGCTCAGGATCTCAACCGTACCGAGCTGTTCCTGGTGGAAGGTGATTCGGCGGGCGGTTCTGCCAAGCAGGCGCGCGATCGTGAATATCAGGCGATCATGCCGCTGAAAGGTAAGATCCTGAATACCTGGGAAGTCTCCTCTGATGAGGTGCTGGCTTCGCAGGAAGTGCATGATATCTCTGTGGCGATCGGTATCGATCCGGACAGTGACGATCTGAGCCAGTTACGTTACGGCAAGATCTGTATTCTGGCGGATGCTGACTCGGATGGCCTGCACATCGCGACGCTGCTGTGCGCGCTGTTTGTGAAACATTTCCGCACGCTGGTGAAGAACGGTCACGTCTATGTTGCTCTGCCGCCGTTGTATCGTATCGATCTGGGCAAAGAAGTTTACTATGCCCTGACCGAAGAAGAGAAAACGGGTGTGCTGGAGCAGCTTAAGCGTAAGAAAGGCAAGCCAAACGTGCAGCGCTTTAAAGGCCTGGGTGAAATGAATCCGATGCAGTTGCGCGAGACGACGCTTGATCCTAACACTCGCCGACTGGTGCAGCTCGTCATCAGTGATGACGATGATCAGCGGACGAATGCAATGATGGATATGCTGTTGGCCAAGAAACGTTCGGAAGATCGTCGCAACTGGCTGCAGGAAAAAGGTGATATGGCGGATATTGAAGTTTAAGCCACTGAGACTCTTCAGGCCAGGTGGCCTGAAGAGTGCTTGCCTCAGTTAGTCCATTATCGCTTTCTGTTTCGGCGAGAGGGGCTGTGTTTCAGGGGCAATTTCCGGCCAGAGTTTTTCATATTTTACCCCAGTCAGATCTTCCACAATGCTGCGTGTTTCAGGTGTTACTGCGGCACGTGAACCATTCTTTTTCAGTCTATCTACCTCATCAACAAACACTTTGTGGGTCTGTTTATTCAAATGGAAGGTCAGAGCCTGCCATAAGGCGAGAACCAGCAAACCTGCGGTACCAATAAACAGTGTCATGGCAATGGTATGCACTGCTTGTTCTGGCTGGACCTGGCTGCCTTTTACAAAACCGCCCTCCTGCAAAATAAAACCGACAACAAAGGTCGCAATAGCGACGGTAGTTTTGCGAGAGAAGGTCATCACCGCTGCAAACAGACCTTCACGGCGCTGACGCGTAATCATCTCATCAATATCCGGAATAAACGGGAAGACATTCCACGGGGTAAATTCCAGAACACAGCGACCGACCTGGTACAAACCGGCCAGGATAATCAGCAACAGGGCTTTTTGCTCCGTCGGGAAGAGATAAATCAGCAGAATACCGCCAAGGCAAAGCATCATCGTACTGTAGGCAAAAACATAAAGTTTTGATGGGCCAAATTTGATGATAGCGAAACCGGCCACCAGCGTAACGGGCAGACCGATGATACTCATCGACAGCAGGCTTCCCGCAAACGCGGAGGAAACTTGCAGGCAATAGACGCAGAAAAAGACGAAAACGGTATTGTAAATGTCTTTGGCGGTAAACGAGAGCAGATAGATGGCCAGATGTTTACGGAAGGCTCTCACTTTCAGCGTTGACAAGTAGTCCTTAAAAAGGCCCAGAATATTGACCCGTGAAGCTGAGCGATCGCTTTCCAGTTCGGCAAGCATTTCCGGCGTTAATTCGCGCTCCCAGGTCACTTTCCACGAGATAAATACGCAAACCATAAAAGCCACGGCAAATACGATGCCGTTTATCAGATAGGCTTCCGCACTCTTTTCGCCGAGGTAGCCAATCAGCAGCCCCGGAATAAATGTGGCGAGAAAGGTTCCCGTTGCAGAAAGAAACATACGCCCGGTGGATAGTTTTGTCCTGGCGTTGAAATCTTTGGTCATTTCAGAGGGCAGCGTTTCCCAAGGGATAAGCACCATGGCAGCGATAATTTCAAAGGCAAGATATACGCTGAGATAGAACCAGTAGTTCATGCCATTAAGCCAAAGAAGAGCATAAACCAGCATTAACGGTGAACCAATCAGCAGGAAAAATCGGCGACGGCCAAATTTCTTACCCAGCCTATTTTTATAAAAATGGTCTGTGAATGTTCCCATGAACAAACTGATAATAGCATCGACAATACGCGCTATAGCTACGATGGAAGCAGCTTCTAATGGCGAGAGGCCCACAAACGTTGTGTAATAAAATAATAGCCATGCGCCAATGACGGTAAAAGCACCACCACCCATAATATCGGTAAGGCCATAACCGATACTGACAGGTATGGTAATTTTTCTTTCTGAGTTCTTCATGTTTTATCTCGATTATAAAATCAGAAATTGAAATAAGAACGGGCGTTGTCAGCGCAAATCCCTTTGATCATACTGGATAAAATATCCATATCTTCTGGTACTTCGCCCCGATCCACCCAACCGCCTATAAGGTTGCAAAGAATACGTCTGAAATAATCATGGCGGGTATAAGACACAAAACTACGGGAATCCGTAAGCATGCCAATAAAATTGGCAAGTAATCCCTGGTCGGCCAGAGTCATTAATTGATTGTTCATGCCGCGTTGGGTATCGTTAAACCACCATCCAGAACCGAACTGCATGGGTGATTTAATCCCTTCTTCGCCACTCTGAAAATTAGCCAATGCCGAGGCTACAATATCGTTATAACCAGCGTTTAAATTATAGAGAATGGTTTTAGGCAGACCATTATTTTCCGCCATTGCGTTAAGCAGGGCATTTAAATTCGCAGCCAGGTTCTGTTGGTCGGCAATTGAATCAAAACCACTATTAATACCAATAGCGTGATATTGCGGTATATTATTATTTCGGATAGCACCGAAATGAATCTGCATTGCCCACTCTTTTTGCTTATAGAGAGCAGCGAGTTTCACAAAGATAATGCTGTTCCATGCCTGCATCCCTTCGGCGGAAAGTGTTTGTTGCGCCATTCTGGCCGCAAAAAGCGCCTCTGCCTGTTCATCGCTGACACGTTGGTAGCTCACTTCTACCGGGCCATGATCGGAAATACGACAGCCAACCTCATGGAAGAAATCGATACGCGCGGCAATCGCAGCAATGAATGATGAAAAATGCGTAATATTGACTGAGCTTATTTCAGCGAGTTGAGTGACAAATTGGCTAAACCGGATAGGATCCGTTTCGAATAACTCATCGGGGCGAAATGTCGGTAATACGCGCGTAGCGAACCCTTTCTCATTTTTAAGAAGCTGGTGATATTTCAAATCATCCAGGGGCTTATCCGTCGTGCAAATAATTTCAACATTTGACCGCGAAATAAGTGCGCGAGGTGAAAAATCACTATTTTTTAGTTTATTGTTACATTCATTCATCACTTCACGCCAGTTGTTACGGTTTAGCGGGGTGTGAATATCAAAATAGGTGGCGAGTTCAAGATGTGTCCAGTGATATAACGGATTGCCAAAGCTGGATTCAACCGTTTTAGCCCAGGCTTCAAACTTCTCCTCAGCAGAAGCATTGCCTGTAATATATTTTTCCTGAATGCCATTGGCGCGCATGGCTCGCCATTTGTAGTGATCACCTTCAAGCCAGAGCTGGGTGATATCGCGAAAAGGTTTGTTTTCGAAAATGTCCCGGGCTTCAAGATGACAATGATAATCCAGTATCGGCTGTTTCTTCGCATAGCGCGTATATAGTATTTTTCCTGCTTTACTGTTAATCATAAAATCGTCGTTAATCAACGTCATGATCGACTTGCTCCTGAAATTTTTACCTAAGGTTTTTTTATAAATGCAATAACTGAGCTGTATTTACGGTATACCTAAAAACCGCACAGTCTACTACCATACCAGATAAGTTTTTAATTATGTGAAGGGGGTCAAATTTTGAAATAGTGTTTTAACTGTGCTTGTAGTTAGATTGTTAACGGGCGCTTAACATATTGTTCAATATATTTAACCTCGTTTATTGATTCAGAAAATCTATTGATTATTAAAGCCCATCGTTTTACTGTACTGCTCATCAGCTACTAGTATGGTAGATATTTTTGCTCATTCGGGTTGAGGTTGTTCTATGCAGATGACAATGCGGTGGTTTGGGTCAACAGAGGACAAAGTTTCTCTGGAACATATTCGTCAGGTTCCGGGCGTAGAAGGGGTTGTCGGTGCGTTGTACGACATCCCGGTGGGGGAAATATGGCCCGAAGATAAGATTGAAGCGCTGGTCGGCCAGGCCACTGCCGCCGGCCTGAAAATGGAAGTCATCGAGAGCGTTAATATTCATGATGACATCAAAATTGGTCTACCGAGCCGCGACCGTTACATTGAAAATTACAAGCAAACCATTCGCAATCTGGCGCGGTTTGGTGTGAAGGTCATTTGCTACAACTTCATGCCTGTTTTTGACTGGATGAAGACTGACATGAACTATGTTCTGCCAGACGGCTCCCTGACCATGGCCTTTGAGAAAAAGGATATTGATAAAAGCCTGGAAGAGGTGGTGAGTGAGGTGCTCAGTAATTCAAACGGCTTTGCACTGCCTGGGTGGGAACCAGAACGTCTGGCACAGGTACAGAAATTATTCGCCAGTTATAAAGGTGTCGACGACGAAAAATTACGGGAAAATTTAGTTTATTTTCTCAAGGCAGTCATTCCGGTTTGTGAAGACGTTGGTGTCAAAATGGCAATCCATCCGGACGATCCGCCGTACTCTATTTTCGGCCTGCCGCGCGTTGTCAAAAATCGTCAGGATCTGGATTGGCTCTGTAACGCCGTCGATTCAGAAGCCAATGGTATCACCCTGTGTACGGGCTCAATTGCCGAAGACCCTGAAAATAATGTCTACGAGATTCTGGCTGAATTTACCCGTCGCAAGCGTATTCATTTTGCCCATGTGCGTAATATTAAACTGATTAAGGATAAAGACTTTTATGAGTGCGCACATCCGTCACAGTACGGCTCTCTGGATATGTACAAAGTGATGCAAGCGCTGCACGACAATGGTTTCGAGGGTTATATTCGCCCGGATCATGGCCGTTTTATCTGGGGGGAAACCGGTCGTCCGGGCTACGGATTATACGATCGCGCGCTGGGTGTCACTTACCTTGTGGGCCTGTGGGAAGCGTTGCAAAAACAGTCGGCGTAATGTTCTGAAACTGGCGCTATTGCCTCGCCAGATCCCTGCGGTTCTGAAATCAGGCACGCCTGAATAAGGCGTTTTACGGCGCAACCGGATGTCCCGGCTGCGCTTTTTCATAACCGTTATCTCTCTTCTTCCCGGTCTACTCCCCCTCTACTCCTCATGGCGTACAACGCCGCTTCAACGCTTTTATTCTCATTTTAAAGGTGTATTTTATTTGCAATATATCGTTTCAACCGACGCATATTTTATTAAGGATGAAACATGCAACGCATTGTTATACCAACACATTATGTGCACGTGCGCTCAACACCGTTATGGACTAAAGAGACCGCCCCCGCCTCTATCTGGCAGCGGCATCTGGATGCCGGTACGCGCCAGGGGGTAAATCCACGCTTGTGCGTTATGCAGGGGGCGATTCGCTATTACGGCTATGCCGATGAAACCAGCCCGCAACCGGTGGAAACGATGACCATCGAAGCCGGACAGTTTGGCGTATTTCCGGCAGAAAAGTGGCACCGCATTGAAGCGCTATCAGACGATACGGTATTCAACGTCGATTTTTGGGTCGATCCCAAAGTACTGATTGAAGGTTGAGGGGGGATGTCATGACAACGGAAAACAAAGGCTATTCGCTGGCCGTCACAAACCGTGGCAGCAAAACAACGGCAGAAAAAGTGTATCTGAAACCGATGGCGCTCTATGTGCCGGATATCGCCGCCGCGGCGGTGGCTGAGCTGGTTGAAAAATTGGCGGATAAGAGCGCAAGCGAGAAGGGTTTTATCCTGACGGTGACCAATAACAACAACGGCGTGTCAGTGGATAAAGATTTCTCTGCGCTGGCAGAGCTGCAAGATGCCACTGTGGCGGCGGATGCGGTCAAAGATCTGATCAACATCGTGCGTGGCTATGAGTCTGATGAAGAGACCAACGTCTGCGGATGGTGAATCGCTTTTGATGTCGCATGAAGGATGCTGTCATCGTGATTTACCCCTGTGAGATGAAAATTTATAGCCTTTATCTCACAGGGTTAATGGCAACGCGTATCGCCGATCCCTTGTATAGCCCGGACAAGACGCTTACGCCGCATCCGGGAAACCCTGAGACAAGATCGGGGGACAACGAGGGGATTAGACCCCTTGTTCCAGAATGCGGATATGCGTTTCCAGCACATCGCCTTTCACGGCTTCGCTCCAGGCTTTCATATGTGGCGTTTGCAGATGCGCTTCTAAATGCGCCACGCTCTCCCAGTTTTCCACCATGATAATGGAGTCTGGTGCGCTCGTCTGGAAACTGACGCCTGCGGCATGGTCAACCCACGGCGCATAGCCATGGCAACCCTCTTCCTGCAACACAGTCGGGATAATTTTTGCGAATTGATCAAGGACCGCCTGGCGATGGTGCTGGCCAGGACGGGTACGAATTTCAGCAATCACTGTCAACATGGTTAACTCCTTCTAAGTCCAGCTTCACAGTTAAGCAAAAATCTCCGCAAGATGCTTGCGATATTCCTCAATATAACGCGGCACATCTGGCATTTTGATCACGTCATTCGCGATAAAGCTCGGCAGAGCTTCCATCCCAAGGAACTGATTCGCTTTGTGGAACGGCAGATAAACACCGTCAACGCCAACGCCATGGAAGAACTGCTCTTCATCGGTAAAGGCATCAAGCGGTGCGTTCCAGGTCAGAGAAAGCATGTATTTTTTCCCCTGAATCAGACCACCGGAACCGTACTTTTTCGCGCCGTCAGAACGGGTTCGCCCATCGCTGGCATACAGCGAGCCGTGGCCTTCGGTAAACACATCGTCCATGTATTTTTTTACGGTCCAGGGAGCACCCATCCACCAGCCTGGCATCTGCCAGATAACCACATCGGCCCAGAGAAAATTCTGCACTTCTTCTTTAACATCATAATCTCCGTCGGTACGTACGCTTTTTACTGCGTGTCCGTTATCGCGCAGAAAACTTTCGGCGACAGAGGTGAGGGTGTCATTGAGTTGACCATTAGAGTGGGCGAATTTTTTTGCGCCGTTGATAATCAGGATATTGCTCATTTTTTGTCCTTAGCGAAACGTTAATGCCGGTAATTTTATCCCGCATGCGTCAATGACAAAACTGGCAAAGCGTGCAAAGACTTTTGCATTTAAAGCAATAATCGCTTTCGGAGTGGGACTGAAACGACTGCGCGTATTGCGCAAGATCGGTCAGGATTAACCGTCGTCGAACCGCCAAAGTAGTGCCTCAGGAGGATGCGATGAACGACACGCGTAAGGCGGTTTATTCAGCACGTTTCAGAATGGTTTGTCACGACATTGAACGTCATCTGGATGAGCCCTTATTACTGGAGGCATTGAGTGCGATTGCGCACTGCTCGCCTTTTCACTTTCACCGGATGTTTACAGCCTGGAGCGGAATGCCGCTTTATCGCTATATCCAGTGGCTGCGGCTGCGTCACGCCTCATGGCGACTGGCGTTTAATCCGCACGATAAAATTATCGATATCGCCCTGGATGCGGGTTTTCAAAATCCGGAGTCGTTCAGTCGCGCCTTCAAAACGGCGTTAGGCGCCAGTCCCCGTCAGTTTCGTCGTGAACCGGACTGGGTGAACTGGCACCAACGCGTACCGAAAAACGTTTCTCAGGAGCGAACGATGAAAGAGATCAACATAGTCCTGTTTCCGACCACGCCAGTGGCGATGCTAAAACACCGGGGCGACCCGGCGCAGGTGAATGCCAGCGCCGCGACATTTATTGAGTGGCGGCGAAGTAGCGGTCTTTCGCCGGTTGAGCGTTATCCGACATACGGTATTGCATGGGACGATCCCGAGTCAGTGCCTGCCGACGCGTTCCGCTTTGATATTTGTGCGGCCGTGGAGCAGGCAGTACCGGCAAATACGTTTGGCGTCGAAAATGGCGAAATCCCCGGCGGGCGCTGCGCGGTCATCCGTCATCATGGCTCGCTCGACTCCGTGGGAGAGAGCGTGTATCACCTCTTTCGGCACTGGCTGCCGGAGAGTGGCGAAACCGTGCGCGATTTCCCGGTCTTTTTCCACTATCTGAATTTTGTGCATCAGGTGCCTGAGCACGAACTCAAGACCGATATTTACCTTCCCCTCGTGTAAGCCTGACGCGGCCACCAGCCTTCGGTGGCCGCCAGATGCCTGAACAGGCGAAAGTCCCCCGGCGCGATAGGTTTTGTACGCGCATCACTATGCCTTAACGTCACAGATAGGGTAGTATCTGCGGCAATATTGCCGCCGAAAAGGCGGACGCACATGTTGAGGAATCACACTTAATGAGCGATATGGCAGAGCGCCTTGCGCTACATGAATTTACGGAAAACGCGTATCTGAACTATTCCATGTACGTCATCATGGACCGTGCGTTGCCGTTTATCGGTGATGGCCTGAAACCTGTTCAGCGTCGCATTGTTTACGCTATGTCTGAATTGGGGCTGAGCGCCAGCGCCAAATTCAAAAAATCCGCCCGTACCGTGGGCGACGTACTGGGTAAATATCACCCGCACGGCGACAGCGCCTGTTACGAAGCCATGGTCTTAATGGCACAGCCATTCTCCTATCGCTACCCGCTGGTTGACGGGCAGGGGAACTGGGGGGCGCCGGACGACCCGAAATCCTTCGCCGCAATGCGTTATACCGAATCCCGTTTGTCCAAATACGCCGAAGTGCTGCTGGGTGAACTGGGGCAGGGGACGGCGGATTGGGTTCCAAACTTTGATGGTACGCTGCAGGAGCCGAAGATGCTGCCTGCGCGCCTGCCGAACATTCTGCTAAACGGCACCACCGGGATTGCGGTCGGGATGGCGACCGATATCCCGCCGCATAACCTGCGTGAAGTGGCAAAAGCGGCGATCACCCTGATTGAACAGCCGAAAACCACCCTCGACCAGATTCTGGATATCGTTCAGGGGCCGGATTACCCGACCGAAGCAGAAATCATCACGTCGCGAACTGAAATCCGTAAAATCTACGAGAACGGTCGCGGCTCCGTACGTATGCGTGCGGTGTGGAAAAAAGAAGACGGCGCCGTGGTGATTACCGCGTTGCCGCACCAGGTTTCCGGCGCGCGCGTACTGGAGCAGATTGCCGCCCAGATGCGCAACAAAAAGCTGCCGATGGTGGATGACCTGCGCGATGAGTCCGACCACGAAAACCCGACCCGTCTGGTGATTGTGCCGCGCTCTAACCGTGTGGATATGGAGCAGGTTATGAACCACCTGTTTGCCACCACCGATCTGGAAAAAAGCTACCGTATTAACCTCAACATGATCGGTCTGGACGGACGTCCGGCGGTGAAAAACCTGCTGGAGATCCTCACCGAATGGCTGACTTTCCGTCGCGATACGGTACGTCGTCGCCTGAATTATCGTCTGGAGAAAGTGCTCAAGCGCCTGCATATCCTTGAAGGCCTGCTGGTAGCATTCCTCAATATTGACGAAGTGATTCATATTATTCGCACCGAAGATGAGCCGAAGCCGGTTCTGATGTCGCGGTTTGGCATCAGCGAGACCCAGGCCGAAGCCATTCTCGAACTGAAATTACGCCACCTCGCCAAACTCGAAGAGATGAAAATTCGCGGCGAGCAGGACGAACTGGCAAAAGAGCGCGATCAACTGCAGGCTATCCTTGCCTCTGAGCGCAAGATGAATAATCTGCTCAAGAAAGAGCTGCAGGCGGATTCCGATGCCTTTGGCGACGACCGCCGTTCACCGCTGCATGAACGCGAAGAAGCGAAAGCGATGAACGAACACGATATGCAGCCGTCTGAGCCAGTGACTATCGTACTGTCGCAAATGGGCTGGGTACGTAGCGCCAAAGGCCATGACATTGATGCACAGGGCTTAAGCTACAAAGCGGGCGATAGCTGGAAAGCGTCGGCGAAGGGCAAGAGCAATCAGCCGGTGGTCTTTATCGACTCGACCGGGCGCAGCTATGCCATTGACCCGATCACGTTACCTTCCGCGCGTGGGCAAGGGGAGCCGTTAACCGGTAAACTGACCCTGCCGCCGGGTGCCGTTGTTGAGCATATGGTCATGACCAACGAAGACCAGAAACTGCTGATGGCGAGCGATGCCGGTTACGGTTTTGTCTGCACATTCAACGACTTGGTGGCGCGCAACCGTGCGGGTAAGACGCTGATCAGTCTGCCGGACAACGCCCGTGTGATGCCGCCGCTGGAAATTGAAAACGACGCGGATATGCTGCTCGCGATCACCACGGCAGGCCGCATGCTGATGTTCCCGGTGGGCGATCTGCCGCAGTTGTCAAAAGGCAAAGGCAACAAGATAATCGGCATTCCGTCGGCGGAAGCCGCCAAAGGCGAAGACGGCCTGGCGCATCTCTACCTGCTGCCGCCGCAGAGCACGCTGACGATTCATGTGGGTAAACGTAAAATCAAACTGCGCCCGGAAGAACTGCAGAAAGTGCAGGGAGAACGTGGCCGTCGCGGGACGCTGATGCGCGGCTTGCAGCGTATCGACCGCGTTGAGATTGATTCACCGTCCCGCCCCAGCGTCGGAAACAGCGAAGAGTAATTGTTCTGCATTCATCCCCCACACATCGTTGGGGGAATGACTAATTTTTCCCGTAAAAGCGTTGTTTATTCCAGAGTTGCGATTAACAATACGTTTTTACGACCCCGCATCTAACCAGGCCTGAGTGTTGCAGGCTAGTGTTTATGCACATAGGGATGGGTTTTCGAGGTAGCTATGCTATTTATTGTTCGCTTCATCATCGTTGTTATTTATTCCATTCTGGTGTGTGTCTTTGGTTCTCTTTACTGCCTGTTCAGCCCACGTAATCCGAAGCATGTTGCTACTTTCGGGCATATGTTTGGCCGCCTGGCTCCGGTATTTGGTTTAAAGGTCGAAAAGCGTTTCCCGCAGGGTTACGAGCAGCATGGCAAGGCTATCTATATCGCGAATCACCAGAACAACTACGATATGGTCACCGCGTCTAACATCGTTCAACCGCCAACCGTCACCGTCGGCAAAAAGAGTCTGCTGTGGGTGCCGTTTTTTGGTTTGCTTTACTGGTTAACGGGCAACCTGCTGATCGATCGTAATAACCGGGCAAAGGCGCACGGCACCATTGCACAGGTGGTGAAACATATTCAGAAGCGCAATATTTCTGTCTGGATGTTCCCGGAAGGTACCCGCAGCCGTGGGCGTGGGTTGCTGCCGTTCAAAACAGGGGCGTTCCACGCAGCCATCGCCGCTGGCGTGCCGATTATTCCGGTTTGTGTCTCTGGTACGTCGAATAAAATCAATCTTAACCGCCTGAAAAACGGGCTGGTGATTGTCGAAATGCTGCCCCCCATCGATACCACTGGTTACGGTAAAGATCAGATTCGTGAACTGGCCGCGCATTGCCATGAGCTGATGAAAACGAAAATCGATGAGCTGGACAAAGAAGTGGCTGAGCGCGAGGCCACAGGAAGGGTCTAATCCTTTTGCTATATTGATGCCGGGAAATGATTTCCCGCGCGGTTTATTCAGTTTTTACACGGAGCAACTATGTCACTCAGTCGGCGTCAATTTATTCAGGTATCCGGGGCTGCATTCTGCGCAGGCGCGATACCGCTGAGGGCGAACGCCGCCGGGCAGCAACCGCCGCTGCCGATACCTCCGTTAATTGAATCCCGTCGCGGGCAGCCGCTTTTCCTGACTCTTCAGCGTACGCACTGGTCATTTGCCACCGGAACGCGCGCGCAGGTCTGGGGGGTTAACGGGCGTTATCTTGGGCCGACTATCCGGGTCTGGAGCGGCGATGACGTCAAAATGATTTACAGCAACCGTCTGGCAGAAAATGTCTCTATGACGGTGAGCGGGCTGCAAGTGCCTGGGCCATTAATTGGCGGCGCCGCGCGGATGATGACTGCGAATAATGATTGGGCGCCAGTGCTGCCGATTCGCCAAAGTGCCGCCACGCTCTGGTATCACGCCAACACGCCGAACCGTACCGCACAGCAGGTTTATAATGGCCTCGCCGGAATGTGGCTGGTGGAAGATGACGTCAGTAAATCGCTGCCCATTCCGAACCACTACGGTGTGGATGATTTCCCGATTATTATCCAGGATAAACGACTGGATAATTTTGGTACGCCGGAATACAGCGAGCCAGGCAGCGGCGGCTTTGTCGGCGATACCCTGATGGTCAACGGCGCGCAAAGCCCGTTTGTCGAGGTGTCGCGCGGCTGGGTGCGTTTACGTCTGCTCAATGCCTCAAATTCTCGTCGTTATCAGTTGCAGATGAGTGACGGACGTCCCCTGCACGTGATCTCCGGCGATCAGGGGTTTTTGCCTGTTCCTGTGTCGATCAAGCAACTGGCGCTGGCGCCGGGTGAACGTCGTGAGGTGCTGGTTGATATGACCAACGGTGATGAGGTTTCTGTCACCTGCGGTGAAGCGGCTGGCATTATGGATCGTCTGCGCGGCTTTTTTGAGCCCTCCAGTATTTTAATTTCCACCCTGGTACTGACGCTGCGGCCTACCGGACTGTTGCCACTGGTCACCGATACCTTGCCGATGCGGCTTTTGCCATCGGACATCATGACCGGTACGCCTGTGCGCAGCCGCGATATTACACTGGGCAGCGATCCGGGGATCAACGGGCAACTGTGGGATCCGCAACGTATCGACATTACCGCTCAGCAGGGCTCCTGGGAGCGCTGGACAGTGCGTGCGGACATGCCGCAATCATTCCATATGGAAGGCGTACAGTTCCAGGTGCGTAACGTCAATGGCGCAATGCCGTTCCCGGAAGATCGTGGCTGGAAAGATACCGTGTGGGTTGATGGCCAGGTGGAGTTGCTGGTCTATTACGGGCAACCGTCATGGCCGCATTTCCCGTTCCAGTATGGCAGTCAGACCCTGGAGATGGCGGATCGCGGCTCGATCGGGCAGTTGCTGGTGAATCCGGCGGCCTAGTCGATATGGATGCTACTCTGTCGCCCGACAGCGTTCCCGGATGACGGCGTAAACGCCTTATCCGGGCTATATCCTCTTAGGGGTTCTGAGGCGAAAACCCCACACATATTCCTTCATTTCATGTATTGATCCAGCGTATAATCCACGCCCTTTGTTTATTTTTTTGCCACTTTTTTGGAAGCAAGATGAGCGCAATATCCCTGATCCAGCCGGATCGCGACCTTTTTTCATGGCCCCAGTACTGGGCGGCCTGCTTTGGTCCGGCTCCGTTTTTACCTATGTCCCGCGATGAAATGGATCAACTCGGCTGGGATAGCTGCGACATCATTCTGGTAACGGGCGATGCGTATGTCGATCACCCGAGCTTCGGTATGGCTATCTGTGGTCGTATGCTCGAAGCCCAGGGCTTTCGCGTTGGCATCATTGCCCAGCCGGACTGGAACAGCAAAGACGACTTTATGCGTTTGGGTAAACCAAACCTGTTCTTCGGCGTGACCGCAGGCAACATGGACTCGATGATCAACCGCTATACGGCGGATCGTAAGCTGCGCCATGACGATGCCTACACCCCGGATAACGTGGCGGGTAAACGTCCGGATCGCGCGACGCTTGCGTATACCCAGCGTTGCAAAGAGGCCTGGAGAGATGTGCCGGTGATCCTCGGTGGCATTGAAGCGAGCCTGCGCCGTACCGCCCATTACGATTACTGGTCCGATACCGTGCGCCGTTCGGTGCTGGTGGACTCCAAAGCCGACATGCTGATGTTCGGTAACGGTGAACGTCCGCTGGTGGAAGTGGCGCACCGTCTGGCACAGGGCGAGCCTATCTCAGAGATTCGCGATGTCCGTAACACCGCGATCATGGTGAAAGAAGCGCTGCCGGGCTGGAGCGGCGTGGATTCACGTATTATTGATATGCCGGGTAAAATCGACCCGATTCCGCATCCCTACGGTGAAGATTTGCCGTGCGCGGATAACAAACCTGTCGAGCCGAAGAAAGCCGAAGCGAAAGCTGTCGTTGTTCAGCCACCGCGTCCGAAACCGTGGGAAAAAACCTACGTGCTGCTGCCCTCCTTTGAGAAGGTCAAAAGCGACAAAGTGCTGTATGCCCACGCTTCGCGTATTTTGCATCATGAAACCAACCCCGGCTGTGCTCGTGCACTGATGCAAAAACATGGCGATCGCTACATCTGGATTAACCCGCCGGCTATCCCGCTTTCTACCGAAGAGATGGACAGTGTTTTTGCCCTGCCGTACAAGCGTGTTCCGCATCCGGCCTACGGTAACAGCCGTATTCCGGCGTACGAAATGATCCGTTTCTCCATCAATATCATGCGCGGCTGCTTTGGTGGCTGCTCCTTCTGTTCGATCACCGAACACGAAGGGCGCATTATTCAGAGCCGTTCGGAAGATTCGATCATTAACGAGATCGAAGCTATTCGTGACACGGTTCCGGGTTTTACCGGCGTCATCTCCGATCTGGGTGGCCCAACGGCCAACATGTACATGCTGCGCTGTAAGTCGCCGCGCGCGGAACAAACCTGTCGCCGTTTGTCCTGTGTGTACCCGGATATTTGCCAGCACATGGATACCAACCATGAGCCGACGATCAATTTGTACCGCCGCGCACGCGATCTGAAAGGCATCAAAAAGATCCTGATCGCCTCCGGGGTACGTTACGACATCGCCGTAGAAGATCCGCGTTATATCAAAGAGCTGGCGACGCACCACGTGGGTGGCTATCTGAAGATTGCCCCGGAACATACCGAAGAAGGGCCGCTGTCGAAGATGATGAAACCGGGCATGGGGAGCTATGACCGTTTCAAAGAGCTATTTGATACCTTCTCGAAGCAGGCCGGTAAAGAGCAGTATTTGATCCCGTACTTTATCTCTGCTCACCCTGGTACGCGCGATGAGGATATGGTCAATCTGGCGCTGTGGCTCAAGCGCCACCGTTTCCGCCTCGACCAGGTGCAGAACTTCTATCCGTCACCGCTCGCTAACTCAACGACCATGTATTACACCGGGAAAAACCCGCTCGGTAAGATTGGTTATAAGAGTGAAGATGTGGTGGTGCCGAAGGGCGACAAACAGCGTCGTCTGCATAAAGCGCTGCTGCGTTACCACGATCCGGCGAACTGGCCGATGATCCGTCAGGCGCTGGAAGAGATGGGTAAAAAGCACCTGATTGGTTCACGTCGCGATTGTCTGGTACCGGCCCCGACGCTGGATGAAATGCGTGAAGCGCGTCGCCAGAATCGTAATACCCGTCCGGCGCTGACCAAACACACCCCGATTGTTCATCAGCGTCAGAACGGTTCCACACGCAGCGAAACCGCAAAGCGTGGCGTTGCGAAAAACGGCGCAGTGAAAAGTGACGCTGTGAAAACGGGGGCTGTGAAGGGTGGCACGGTGAAAAGCGGCGTAATGAAAAACGATAACGCAAAAAAAGCGGTGAAGCGTAAGGCGAGCTAACGATTCACCTGCCCCTTACTCTTCGGGAGAGGGGCTGTAGCCCGGATAAGGCGCTTGCGCCGCATCCGGGAACGCGCTAACTTGCCTGCCACTCTGCTAGGGAGAAGGCTAGGGAGAAGGTGTGCTGGTGACATGTTTTTCGTCCGCTTTATCGCTCAGCGCTTCCTGCTGTCGCTCGCGGTTATACTCTTTAATCCCCTGGTATAAGCTCTGGGTTTCATTGACGATGTCGTCAATCAGCCAGCGGCCGTTTTCATCCACCAGAGAGAGCGTCTGTGTAACGGTCTCCGGCCCATCGCTGAATGGGCGGAAGCGGACCACCGCGTCAACGTGCTGACTATCATGGGGCACGATATCGACCTGCTCCAGCACCAGGTTGTCATAATCCTGGCAACCGCAGATAGGATCGTAATTCAAATAGCCTACATCTCCCTCCGCCGTCAGCCTCTGATCCTCTGCGACCTCTTTCATGAGCCGGCTGGAAATCACCTGATCCTTGCCGGAAGCATCAAAAATGACCCCGGCTTGATTATCCTTATAGTGCTGATAAAGCAATTCCACGCTACGCTGAGGAGATTCAGCAAACGCGGAAAAGCTGCAAATAAAAAGCAATACCAATAGTTTTCGCATAGTCGATTCTTCTTGTGGGGCACTGTACCCAGAGTAGCATTGCCTTTGTGCAGGCGTAAGTCTTCATATACGAAGAGATGTTTATCTGAATTCAAGGAGCGAGTGATGGCAACACGATTCTGGCCGGGTATCGCGCTTTTAGCGCTATTGCAAAGCGGGTGTGTGGCATACACCCAGTCTCAACCCGCACTGGAAGGCCGCCTGGTGGATAGCAGCGGAAAACCTATAACTGCGGCCACTATTACGCTGAAAAGCTATCGTCCAGGGGCCAGCACCGTAACCGATAGCAAGGGCTTCTTCGCTTTTGCAGGCGAGCATGAATGGTCGTTCTTTTTACCCGTTGGGCCAATCGACAAGATTAACCTTTCCCGCTTGCTTATCAGTGCGCAGGGGCAGCAATACGATGTGTTGCTCTCATACGGGCTGAGTGGACCTTACGGCTCGGGTCCGTCGGAAGTGGGTGTACTGTGTACGCTACCTGAAACGCAACTGCCAACGGATAAAGAGGGCACAACGCCGGATATCTGCCAGCGGGTGCCGTATAAAGAAATACAGGCATCCCGCACGGCTGAGTGAGTCGGTGGAAATCAGCCCGGCACTCAGGCCGGGCTAAAAGGACTCATTAGTACAGCCCCAGCATTTTCCACCAGACAAGGCCGATGGTCATAAACACAGCCTGATTGAACAGGCTAATCAAAAACCCTGTTCGCCACCAAGTGCCTGTTGGCACGTAACCGGCGCCAAACAGAATAGGACCGCGTGCGTGGGTGTACTGCGTCAGTGAGCAATAGAGGCTACTGGTAAACGCCAGCATCAGCGCCATTGGCGCGGCGGGAATATTCAGGTGAATACCCACGCCGAGGAAGACGGCGTACAGTGCGGCGATTTGCGCATTACCGCTGGCGAAAAAGTAGTGGGTATAGAAATAGGCGGCATTCAGCAGCAACAGTACAATCACCCAACTGGTGCCGCCCATTGCGTTTCCGATGCTTTCACCAATCACGCCGCCAAACCAGGTGGTGAAGCCCAGTTTTTTCAACTGGTTCGCCATCATCAGCAGCGCCGCAAACCAGATCAGCGTATCCCAGGCCCCTTTCTCGCTTTTCACATCTTCCCAGCTCAGTACTCCGGAAAGTAACAGTACCGACAGGCCAACAAAAGATGCGGTTGTCGGGTCCACCCCCAGCGCATCGCCGAAGATCCACAGTATTAGCAGAAGCAGGACGGTGCCGAGCATCAGCCATTCGCCGCGGCTCATTTTCCCCATCAATGCCAGCTCACGCTGCGCCAGGACGGGGGCATCCGGGGTATGTTTGATTTCGGGACGCGTTATCCAGTAAACCAGCACCGGCACGATAAGCAAGGAGACAACGCAGGGGGCCAGCGCGGCGATAAACCAGCCGCCCCAGGTCAGCGTGACGCCTGCGTTTGCCGCCAGCTTCACCGCCAGCAGGTTACCGGTATAGCCGGTCATAAACAGCGCGGCGGTGACATCGTTAACGTTGCCGATACAGGTAATAAGAAAGGTACCGATTTTGCTACGCGATTCATCTTCCGGACGAGAGTCAAAGCTGCGGGCCAGTGAGTCGGCAATCGGGTAGATGACCCCACCGCAACGCGCGGTATTACTTGGCATGGCGGGGGAGAGGATCAGATCGGCAAACGCCAGACCATATGCCAGCCCAAGCGTGCGCTTACCGAGCAGGCGGATCATTTGTAGTGCGATGCGTCGACCAAGCCCGGTTTTGATAAAACCACGAGCGATCATAAAGGCGACGACGATAAGCCAGATAAGTGAACTGTTCAGCTCGCTTAATGCCGTGAGGATAGCGCCATTAGCGGTTTTATCACCCGCAGCGTAGGTGAGGGCGAACACGGTAATACCGATGATGCCGACAGCGCCAATAGGCAGCACTTTCGCGACGATCGAGGCAATGGTTGCGACAAAGACAATAGCTGAATGCCAGGCCTGGGCGCTGAGTCCTTCCGGAGGGGCTATTTGCCAGAGGCCGGTGGCGATAGCAACGATAATAATTAAAGGGAGCCATCGGACTCCTGACGTGGTTTTTTCGGCCATAAAGTCATCCCTATTCATGGTGTAAATAAAACATCGCGAATAAATAATCATTACAAGTGATTATGTGGTTTCAGCATAAATTATGCTGCGCTACAAATGTGAACAAATACACAATAAGAATAGGGTTAAATTGTTTCTTGATGTTTCTGATTTCAGAGAAAAAAAAGCCCGGCATGGACGCCGGGCGGGTGGAGAGTAAAAGGCATTAGCCGCCGAACTGATCCGGGTCAGGGCCAAGACGTTTACCCTGATCGAGTTTAGCGATCTCGGCCAGCTCGTCTTTATCGAGACGGAAATCCCAGACGTCAAAGTTTTCGGCAATGCGCGCCGGAGTGACGGATTTCGGGATCACAACCAGACCGCAGTCCAGATGCCAGCGAATCACAATCTGTGCGGGGGTCTTGCCGTATTTATCCGCCAGCTCGCGGATAATTTTCTGGTCAAATACCCCTTCGCCGCCCTGTGCCAGTGGGCTCCAGGATTCGGTCTGGATTTTGTGCGTGGCGTTCCAGGCATGCAACTGGCGCTGCTGCAAAAGAGGGTGCAGTTCAATCTGGTTGATAACCGGGGTCACGTTCGTCTCATCAATTAGCTTTTGCAGATGATGAATCTGGAAATTACATACCCCAATGCTCTTCACCAGCCCCTGTTCCTGGAGTTTGATCATTCCTTTCCAAGCTTCAACATAGTGATCGATAGCCGGAACCGGCCAGTGCATCAGGTAGAGATCAACATAATCGAGCTGCAGTTTATCGAGGCTTTCTTGCAATGCTTCCTGTGGGCGTTTCTGATCGTCATTCCACAGTTTTGTGGTAATAAACAGGTCTTCACGCGCAACGCCTGCACTTTTTAATGCCGTGCCGACGCCGTCTTCATTTTTATACGCGGCAGCGGTATCAATAGAGCGATAGCCCACTTCCAGCGCCTTGTGAATGGCGGAAACCACTTCCTCATTGCCCGCTTTCCACACGCCAAGACCCAGCTGCGGCATCAGGTTGCCGTCCGAAAGCTTAATCACGGTTGGATGTGTCATGCATTCCTCCTGTATGAGCTTACCGGGACAAGTCCCGGTAAGGTTGTGTGCATTAAGTCTGGACGAAAAGTCCAAAAACGAAAGGCAGCGGAGTAAAAAGCTTAGCGTGCCGCTTCGTAAATGCGACGGCTGACTTCAAGAGTAATATCCTGATGTTCACCGAGTTTTGTCATGCCATGTTCTTCCAGTTTTGCCAGCAATGCAGGGATAGAACTGCCGTCCAGACCGTAACCGGACGGACGCGTCGGCACACCCATCTGCTCAAAGAAACCACGGGTTGCTTCGATAGCGGCATCGATACGACTGTCTTCAGAACCTTCCGTGATATTCCAGACACGTTCTGCATATTGCAGCAGTTTGGCGCGCTTGGTGTCGCGTTTCTCATTCCACAGGGCAGGGAGTACTATTGCCAGCGTCTGGGCATGATCAAGACCGTGCATTGCCGTCAGCTCATGGCCGAGCATATGGGTTGCCCAGTCTTGCGGCACACCCGCACCAATCAGGCCGTTTAGCGCCTGGGTGGCCGCCCACATGACGTTGGCGCGGACATCATAGTTTTCCGGTTCTTCCAGCGCCTTCGGACCTTCTTCAATTAGCGTCAACAGAATGCCTTCAGCGAAACGATCCTGGATTTTGCCGTTTACCGGGTAAGTGACATATTGCTCGACGGTATGCACGAAGGCGTCCACAACACCGTTAGCGACCTGGCGCGGTGGCAGAGTGTAGGTGTAAACCGGATCCAGCACGGCAAAAATCGGCTGAACGTGTTCAGACATAAACGCTTGTTTATCGCCAGTGGTTTTACGGGAGATAACCGCGCCTTTGTTGGATTCGGAGCCGGTTGCCGGCAGCGTCAGCACGGAACCCATCGGGATTGCGCTGGTGATTTTGCTGCCGTAGGTTTGCAGAATTTCCCACGGATCTACGCCTTCTGCGTAATGCGCCGCTGCAGCGATGAATTTGGTGCCATCCAGCACTGAGCCGCCGCCGACCGCCAGCAGGAAGGTAATTTTTTCATCCTGCGCGATTTTGACGGCTTTCATCAGAGTTTCGTAAGACGGATTGGGTTCGATACCGCTGAATTCCCGCACATCCAGACCTTCCAGCGCGCTATACACCTGATCCAGCACACCGTTTTTCTTCACGCTACCGCCACCGTAGGTAATCAGGACGCGAGCGTCTGCCGGGATTTGTTCACGCAAATTGGCAATCGCGCCTTTACCAAACAGGATGCGGGTAGGGGTATGGAGATTAAAGTTGTTCATTGCTCGTTCCCTTTATGTGGGTGATAGATGAGCAGGCAGTATGCTGCCCGATGGCAATAATTGTGGCCGTGGTGGGCTTACCTCTCAATGCACATTTCTGCCGATGTCTTGCCTGTTTCTCCAGCTTGCTGGAGAAACCGCACAAAAGATTGCACACTGTAGCGGTCGAAAAACAGTGAAGGAGCGGCGAGCTATGAACCGTGACGAGATTTGCCAGGCGCTAACGCATAAAGTAAAACTACTGAAAAATAATGAAAACTATCTCAGTACGCTGCTTCCGGATATCCGTTTACTTTATGGTACTGAACCGGGAACCCGCACGCCGGTAATGTATCAACCGGGGATCGTTTTTCTCTTCTCCGGCCATAAGATTGGTTATATCAACGAGCGTGTATTTCGCTACGATACCAATGAATATTTACTGCTTACCGTACCCTTACCCTTTGAGTGTGAAACCTATGCAACGCCGGAGGTTCCGCTGGCGGGGTTACGCCTTAATGTCGACATTCTGCAGCTACAGGAACTGCTGATGGATATTGGCGAAGATGAATCTTTCCAGCCTGCGATGGCGGCAAGCGGCATCAACTCTGCCACCCTGTCCGAAGAGATCCTGTGTGCGGCGGAGCGTTTACTCGACGTGATGGAACGCCCGCTGGATGCCCGTATTCTGGGAAAACAGATCATTCGCGAGCTGCTCTATCACGTGCTCACTGGACCGCGTGGCGGCGCACTGCTGGCGCTGGTTAGCCGCCAGACCCATTTCAGCTTAATCAGCCGGGTGCTGAAACGCATTGAGAGCCAATACACGGAAAACCTGAGCGTCGACGAACTGGCGGCGGAAGCCAACATGAGCGTCTCTGCGTTTCACCATAACTTTAAGTCGGTGACCAGCACCTCGCCATTGCAGTACCTTAAAAGCTACCGCCTTCACAAAGCGCGAATGATGATGATCCATGATGGTATGAAAGCCAGTGCTGCGGCCATTCGTGTGGGGTATGAGAGCCCGTCGCAATTCAGCCGCGAGTTTAAACGCTATTTTGGCGTCACGCCGGGGGAAGATGCTGCGAGAATTCGCATGATGCAAGCAGGATGATTTTCCTTCTCCTTTTGGGAGAAGGAAAAAGGAAAGGTATCAGGCGCTGCAGTATTTTTTCTTAATCACGACGGCCAGCGTACCCACCAGCCCGGCGACCAGCAGGAAAAGTGGCAGAATCATCAGGAATGTCATCACCTGATCTTCATGGCGCTTGACGAAGGGGATCATGCTAATGGCATAGCCCAGCGTGGTGATCATGCCGACCCACAGCAGGCCACTGAGCCAGTTGAAAAGCTGAAAGCGGCGGCTGGACAAGCCTGAAATGCCGGCCATGGTTGGCAACAGAGTACGCACGAAAGCCAGGAAGCGCCCGGCCAGCAGCGCCAGCAAACCGTGACGGTCAAACATGCAGGTTGCGCGCTGGTGATATTTCTCCGGCAACTGCGCCAGCCAGCTCTTCACCACTCGCGTATTCCCCAGCCAACGTCCCTGCAGGTAGCTTAACCAGCAGCCCAGACTGGCGGCAGACGTCAGGATCAGGAGTGTCGACAGGTAGTCCATGCAACCACGCGCCACCAGTGCGCCAGCCAATAAAAGCAAACTGTCCCCAGGTAAAAACGAGGCCGGAAGCAATCCGTTTTCTAAAAAGAGTGTGGCAAACATCACGAAATAGACGACGCCAACAATATGTGGGTTCGCCAGCGCTGCAAAGTCGTGGTGCCAGAGCGCAGCGATAATGTCTTGAATTACAGCCATGGACTTTCCTGTGGTACCGCTTAGAGAAGGCTATTGTACCTGCTTATCGCCCGAAACACCTTGATCCCAGGCGCAATTAATACAGAGTATTCTGCTAGCGTAATCAGAATTTTCAACCAGCAGTTAACAATTTAAACGATACGCTGGAAACCTGCGGCCAAATCATCAATTAAATCATCAACATCTTCCAGACCAATATGAACACGAATCAGAGTACCGCTAAAATCCACGCCGCCATCAGGACGAATAGCCGCGATCTGTTCCGGTTGATTCGCCAGAATTAATGATTCATACCCACCCCATGAGTAGGCCATGCTGAACAGTGAGAAATTATCGAGATAGGCCGCCAGCTCTTCATTGTTAAGACGCTTGTTCAGAATGAAGGAAAACAGGCCGCTGCTACCGCTAAAATCGCGCTTCCAGAACTCATGACCTTTGCTCCCGGGCAGCGCCGGATGGTTAACCTGCGCGACTTGCGGGTGTGAAGCCAGCCACTTCGCGATTTTCAGACTGCTTTCATGATGCTGACGCAGACGTACGCCAAGGGTACGCAGGCCACGGCTGGTCATATACGCCGTATCCGCATCGACCATTTGCCCCATCAGATAGGCATTCTCACGCAGTTGATCCCAACAACGGGCGTTGGAAACCGCGGTGCCGATCATCCCATCAGAGTGGCCAATCAGGTATTTGGTGGCGGCCTGAATAGAAATATCGATATCGAATTCAAGGGCTTTAAAGAGAATGCCTGCCGCCCAGGTATTGTCGATCATAATGATCGCCTCTGGCGCAACGCTTCGGACCGCCTGCACAATTGCCGGTACGTCATGAACTTCCATGGTGATGGAGCCAGGGGATTCGAGGAACACGATTTTCGTATTGGGCTGAATCAGACGCACAATGCTTGAGCCGATCATCGGGTCAAACCAACTGGTGGTCACGCCGAGCTTGGTGAGGATCTTCGTACAAAAATCCTGGCTTGGTTCATAGGCGCTATTGGTCATCAGGATATGGTCGCCCTGTTCTACAAACGCCAGAATGGTATTCGCCACTGCCGCGGCGCCACACGGGAAAAGGGCACATCCCGCGCCGCCTTCCAGCTCACACATGGCGTCCTGTAACGAGAAATGGGTCAGCGTGCCGCGACGCCCGTAAAAAAGCTCGCCCTTTGCGCGATTGCGTGTGGCCTGCTTTTTCGCTTCGACAGTGTCGAAAACCAGGGAGGAAGCCCGTTGAATGACACTATTCACCGAACCCTGCGTGTATTTCTTGCTGCGCCCCGCGTTCACCAGAGCGGTATCAATATGCTTCGCCGTCATGTTCGCCTAACCTGTTTTTATACGTCTGGATGTCCAGACTACCATGAATGCCAGACGATGCATCGGTGCCTGTTCTGATAAAGCATAAAATTTTATGAATATTCGGCGATGAAACTTTTTTACTGCGTGAGCGCAAGGAAAAAGCGGGAATATTGCGGCAGTATGTAAATACTAATGAGAACTACTATCAATTCGACGATGTTTTGATATTATTATGCTCAGATTTTGTGATATGCGTCGTGGAGATACACAGTGGGTAATAATTTGATGCAGGCGGATCTTTCCGTTTGGGGTATGTATCAACATGCCGACATCGTAGTAAAAATTGTGATGATCGGGTTGATTCTGGCATCAGTGGTCACCTGGGCAATCTTCTTTAGTAAAAGTGCTGAGATGATTGCGCATAAACGCCGTCTTAAACGTGAACAGCAATTGCTGGCTGATGCCCGTTCGCTGGATCAGGCCAGTGACATCGCCTCCGCTTTCCATGCCAGAAGCCTCAGCACGCAGTTAATTAACGAAGCCCAAAATGAGCTGGAGTTGTCCGCGGGTAGCGAAGATAACGAAGGTATTAAAGAGCGCACGGGTTTCCGCCTTGAGCGTCGCGTTGCCGCTACGGGCCGTCATATGGGCCGTGGCAATGGTTACCTTGCGACAATTGGCGCTATTTCCCCGTTCGTGGGGCTGTTTGGCACCGTATGGGGCATCATGAACAGCTTCATTGGTATTGCCCAGACGCAGACCACTAACCTTGCCGTGGTTGCACCGGGTATCGCGGAAGCGTTGCTGGCCACCGCGATCGGTCTGGTGGCGGCAATTCCTGCCGTGGTTATCTATAACATCTTCGCCCGCATGATCGGCGGTTATAAAGCGACGCTGGGTGATGTTGCCGCACAGGTTCTGCTGCTGCAAAGCCGCGATCTGGATCTGGCTGCCAGCGCCGCTGCAAAACCCGTTCACGCCGCCCAGAAACTACGAGTAGGTTGATGCCCCATGGCAATGCGTCTTAACGAAAACCTCGACGATAACGGCGAAATGCACGAAATCAACGTAACGCCGTTTATCGACGTTATGCTGGTTCTGCTGATTATCTTCATGGTGGCTGCGCCGCTTGCAACGGTAGATGTGAAAGTTAATCTGCCGGCTTCCACCAGTCAGCCGCAGCCGCGTCCGGAAAAACCCATTTACCTGTCTGTCAAAGCGGATAACAGCATGTTCATTGGTAACGATCCGGTGACTGACGAAACGATGGTGACTCAGCTTGATGCCATCACCGAAGGGAAGAAAGACACGACGGTCTTCTTCCGTGCGGATAAGACTGTTGATTACGAAACCATCATGAAGGTGATGGATACTCTGCATCGCGCGGGCTATCTCAAAATTGGCCTGGTCGGCGAAGAGGTTGCAGCCGCGAAGTAACCTTCGCGTTTGCTTATTAAGGCTGGCCTGCGGGTCGGCCTTTTTGTTTTCAGGGCGCCACTCAGCCGACGATATAACACCTTATTTCAGGGAATCTTAACCTGAGAATGCGTAAACCAATACAGTGGGAATGATTCAGTGAATAGTCAAATCGGGTGAATAATTATTGATAATAAGGGGAGGGATAATAAGGTTATTTCAGTGCTTGCGCAGGCTCTGACATGGGGGGCGTTGCAGCGTCTTCTGACGCAGGTTTTTCCTCAGGTGCAACGGTCGTCACAACCGCGGTGCGGTATTCTTCATCGGCAAGCTTACGGCTGATGCGCAGGGTTGCTGTCTCTCTGGCAAGGATATGCTGGTAGTTAGCTTCCAGCCTGGCCATTATTTTTTCCAGCAGTTCAGGGCGCTCCTCCACGATAGCGTTTATGGTCGCACCATAGATCTCTTCTTTTACCTGAAAGGCATAGATTTCCCGGCGATTTTGCCACTTTAGTCGTACAAGGGCCGCAGGGATAGAGATGAGCTCATGGGCAATGCGCTGTATGGTGGCGTTCTTACTCTGAATCAGTGCATCAATATTTTGCTTTAAGATAAATTCGTCGCTGGGTTGATTGTCTAAAGTCAAATAAACGTCGTTATTATCTATTTTCTCCACGTCATTCATCCCCTAGCTTATAAAACAAAGGCGTATCTTTTTCGCGGGTAATGAGATTAAGCCAAATTTCATTTCCTGCTTCATTAATTTGTTTGGTCTTTTCGGAAATTATTTGGCTTAATGTCTGGGCATCAATCTCGCCTTCGGCTTGCAAATCGTTCAGCAGGCGGGCAAAAGTTTCGATTTTTACCACACGATATAATCGATCTTTTATATGACGATCGCGCTCCTCAAGCAACATATTCCGCGACTGACCGGTACGATTGGCATTCGCTAATATATCGCTGGCATAATCAGAGAGCGTTCTTTTTCCCTGAGTTAAATTAGTGTCTTTTTCTGCTTCTCCCGGTTCTGTTTCCGTAACAGAAATGTGAAATCGAGCCGGGACAAGATTCTCGGGGAGCATTTCTAATATCCTTTAATATCAATAAGGTAGGAGAAGTTCAGGCGTGAGGTTCGTTGACAATATCATGGCGCACTTTTAAAATCAAAAAAAATGGAGCCTGCATATGAACAGTATTTATTATTCTGTTGTCATTTTATTGCTGTTAACGGGCGGCGTACTTTTATTGATGCGCGAGAACAATAAAAAGCCGTCCATAGCTGAAACTGAAACGTTGGCACCGCAAGCTAAGCCTCTGTCCAAAGAGGAGGGCGAAGACCATTTCGCAATGCTAATGAATGCCATTACCCCGGTGTGGTACTGGCGTGTAAATCATGAATATATCGATTTTCTTCATGCGACGATTAAACGCATGAACATGGCGGAGATAAATAGCGTTCCCGGGTTATTTGAGGCGCAGCGCCGTTGCAGCGATCTCAATTCTGCCGTCTACAAGTATTATGACAATATTAAAAAGCGCTGTTTAAACGGCGAAAAAGTGATGCACTCTGACCTTGATGTGTTGAACCTGCGCCAGTGTTTTCGCGAGTTCAGCATGGAGGCCTACCCGGAACTGGTCGTGCTGGTATGGCCGGAATATCAGCGCCCGGAGATAGACCCGGCACAGGTGTAACCTGTCGTGACGCTCCACTGCTGCCGGAGCAGCAGTGGAGCAGGCGAATCAATATTTCGCGTGGTGTTTAAAGCGGAAATCTTCCATAAAACCGGTCAGTTTTTCTACCGCACCGAGCGTCAGCGCGTTATAGATTGAGGCGCGTACGCCGCCAATCGCGCGGTGACCGCCAAGGCCGGAGAATCCAGCGGCTGTCGCTTCATTCAGGAACAACGCTTCCAGCTCTTTCGTCGGCAAATTGAACGCAACATTCATATCAGAACGGAAAGCCGCTTCACCCCATGGGCGGAAGAAATCATTGCTGCCGTCAATCAGGCCATACAGCAATTTCGCTTTTTGCTGGTTGATTTGAGCCATGTTTTCCAGCCCACCGACGTCATTGAGCAGCCAGCGTGTGACCAGCAGTACAACATAAATTGCGAAGACCGGCGGGGTGTTGAAGTTCGAGTGTGACTCAACCTGACGGCGATAGTCCAGGAATGACGGCAGGTTATCCGGGGCGTTTTGTACCACGCTGTCACGAACCAGTACGATGGTAACGCCTGCCGGACCAATGTTTTTCTGCGCATGGGCGTAAATCAGCGAGAATTTATCGGCCTCACACGGCTTAGACAAAAAGTCAGAAGACATGTCACAGACGCGCGGCACGTCGTCGCGGCCCAGAATACGATTGAACTGCAGACCTTCTACCGTCTCGTTGGAGACATAGTGAATGTACGGAGCGTCCGGCGAAAAATCTAACTCTTCATCGGTCGGCAAACGGCGATAACCATGTTCCTCACCGCTCCAGATGACGCGAACCGGGCCTTCACGCATGGCCTCGGTCACCACTTTACGGCTCCAGTAGCCGGTATCAAAATATTCTGCCGGGTGTTTTTTCCCCCGCAGCATGGTCATCGGGACCATAGAGAACTGCTGTGTCGCACCCCCCTGCAGGAACAGGATATGGTAGTTGGAAGGCAGGCCCAACAGCGTGCGGATATTGTTTTCGGTTTCACGCACCACATTTTCAAACCAGTCTGAACGGTGGCTGATACCAAGAATGGACAGCCCCGCCTCAGGGACATTAATGATCGCCTGTTGGACCTGGTTTAATACCACCTCGGGCAGCGCGCCCGGGCCGCCGGAGAAGTTCAGTGCGTTATTCGGATTCAATGACATGTTCATACCTGTGTAGCATAAATGGGTTAGAGCGTTTTACCGGCCCGTTGTAACAACATTTCCCGCATCGCAGTTTTGACTTTATGCATATGAATCTGCTTGTTGGGAAACATCACTTCGTCGTCCATGGCGTGCACGACCATCGCCGGATCGATTTCAAAAATCAGCAGTTCGCCGTTCTGCGTCTCGGCACAATCGATACCGATGTACTCAAGGCCTGTGCGCTGGCTAATTGCGTCCAGCGCATCATGGTGGCGTGCGGCAAAATCAGCGAATTCGTTCAGGAAGCGGGCTTCCTGAGCGCGTTTGTTTTCGTCTTCGTACATCCCTGCGTTGACGTAATGGATCATCCAGTTGGACGACACGCCCATATGGCAGGCATACGCTTTGCCGTCGATTAGCACCAGGCGCATTTTGCGAAACAGACCGTCGTCACCGCTGTAATCCACGAAACGGGACAAGAAAAACGTATCCTCGTCGTTCTGCTGCAGATAGGACGCGACGGCCTCACGGTTATCCACTTTTTGTAGACCGTGACCACCATGGCTGCCGACCGGGCGCAGAATAATCGGGAAGGCGTGATCGTCGGCGATATCGGAGACGGACTTCTCTCCCGCTGCCACAGACTGCAGAGACTGGCGGCTGATATGCAGCGCCGGACAGATCACCAGACCGGGCACATTTTGCAGCAGGATACTGGCGTTGTGGCGTTCAGAATTGGGGACGTTTTGAGGGGAGTTCAGGACCGGCGTAGGCCAGTCGCGCAGAACATTCTCCAGGCGCTGCAAAACGGCACTTTGTTCGTCGCTGGCACCAATCGCCACCATCACCAGATCGTGTTCCGGCACGGGTGACGTCAACGGATGCGGCGCAGTGGGATCGACATAGTAATTGATGAGATCGATGTCGCTATCTTCAAGCAGGCAGTCGAGCGGAATATTGGCCGAAAGATTACCCGGCACCATCAGCATCAGTACACGCAGTTTCGTTGGCTGACGCGCATGCCAGTGGTAAACGCGTTGCATCTGCAGCGCCTGGTTTTGAATTTGTAGACCTAACTCTTCATGTTTCAGGCTCATCATGGCCGTGGCAAGGTTCATCCACAGGGTCGCATCTTCCGGTGCTTTTTCCGCAAGGGCGATCATTTCTTGTGCCATAGAGGAGAAGTCAATACCTGCGATGCTCATACGTAAAAACGGCGCCATTCCCAGGAATGGCAACGATTGAGCTTCCGGCTCTGACGTTAACGACATACTGAGTGCCTCTGGTTATACAGTCGATATGACTTATGATGCTATAAATGACCAGATGGCAATGCGGTGATTAGCGGGGATAAAAAGCGGGATAACGGGAGTTACCCTCGGAAAGTGCGTCATTGCTGGGGTAAATAGTGCGAATTTTTCTATGAAATGCCGATAAACCACCTGAATGGTAATAAAAGAGGGGGGAACTGCGCCCCCATCATTTTTACTTATCGGAGGAGGCGTGCCAGAGGTTGAGTTCACCGTCGGCAACATGCTTATCGATCTGCGCCAGTTCGTGTTCACTGAATGTCAGATTGTTTAGCGCCAGCACGTTTTCTTCCAGTTGCTCCGGACGGCTTGCGCCGATCAACACGGAGGTGACACGGTCGTCTTTCAGCAGCCAGCTCAGCGCCATCTGCGCCATGGATTGCCCACGCGCGGTGGCCATCTCATTGAGCAGCCGCAGGCTGCTGAGGTTGGCTTCGGTCAGCATTTTTTCCGACAGTCCGCGAACCTTTTTCCCTTCTTTCTGCATCCGCGAACCTTCCGGGATCCCGTTAAGGTATTTTCCGGTCAGCAATCCCTGTGCCAGCGGGGTAAAGGCGATGCAGCCAACGCCGTTGGCGTCGAGCGTATCCAGTAAGCCGGTTTTATCGACCCAGCGGTTAAGCAAGTTGTAAGAAGGCTGATGGATCAACAGGGGAATCTTCCACTCGCGCAGCAGCGCTACCATTGTCTGGGTTCGCGGCGTTGAATAAGAGGAGATACCGACATAGAGCGCTTTACCGCTCTGTACGGCCTGGGCCAGCGCAGCGGCGGTCTCTTCCATCGGCGTATTCTCATCGACACGGTGCGAATAGAAGATATCGACGTAGTCCAGCCCCATGCGTTTCAGGCTTTGATCGAGGCTGGCGAGTAAGTACTTGCGGGAGCCGCCGGAACCGTAAGGGCCGGGCCACATGTCATATCCTGCTTTGGTGGATATGATCAACTCATCGCGGTAAGCGGTGAAATCTTCACGCAGCAAACGCCCAAAGTTTTCTTCCGCGCTACCCGGAGGCGGACCGTAGTTATTGGCTAAATCAAAATGGGTGATGCCTAAATCGAAGGCTTTACGTAACAGAGCACGCTGGGAATCAAGGGCTTGAACATGGCCGAAGCTATGCCACAAACCCAGCGACAGTGCGGGCAGGCGCAGGCCGCTTTTACCGCAGTAACGATACTGCATCTGCTCATAGCGAGCAGGGTTGGCAAACCAGGGCATGATGTCTCCTTTCTTGTAGATGTAGGGTCGAAACAGTGTTTTTATTCTATAACGGTTCTGGTGGCGTGCTCTCGACGGGATAAAAAAATCTCTTCGCTAGCGTTCTTCTCTCTAATGATAACATCGCGCGATTATTCGCTTTATGGGGTTATCAGGTGCTGAAATAGATTGTCGACACTGAACTCCGACGAAGGGGCTCTGGGCGTTGAGGTTATATTGTGTTTAAGACGTTACGGCAAGGTAAAATAGGCTTGCGCAAATGCTTCATATCGACAGTGCTGTCGGCGATGCGGCATGCGAGCTTTTCCGGAAGATGCGCAAATTTTCTGAGAAAATTCTTAGGTTATGACGTTCGTGCACCGTTGTTGCTATGAGACGGAAAAACGATAAATTATATTTATTGAATATGATCGAAATAACAGTTGGCTTTCCATGCTTCCCGTCATCCTGCCTGCGCAGTGTCACTTTCAAAGCAATGCGCTGTTCCATTTATCGCATTTTAATCAGAAGGTTACCATTCTCTCTGGACGTCACGGTGGAGACCGCCTTTTGTCACCATTACGGGTAACAAAAAACGCATTAACATTACAAATTGTATGGTTATTGTTTCTTTGATTTTATTTATGGCAGCATGGTTAATATTTATTTTTGTATTTTATTATGATTCTTATATCTTTGTTTTAAATTTGAATGCGGTGTCGGTATGTTGTTATTTCCTTTATTGGGTGTCTTTTTTTGTTTATTTATAATCTTTTTCTCAGATCTTTTTTAATTTTTGTTTTATTTATAAAAAACGTTTTGTATTTTTTACTTTAATTACGGATGTAATAACTCATCAATAAATTTCTCTCATAATATAAAGCAGTTACATATAGTTTAGTTAGGTTGCTAACCTTAAAAATCGAATGATAAACCGCGCCTTGTTTTCAAAAAATAACATCCATAAGTGAAGGTAAACCACGATGGGATATGGACAAATATTGCCCATTTTGTGATCAATTTTTTACTTTGAACCATACAAATTCCCTAAATGTTGCCGATAAAGGAATTAACTCTCAATTTCGAGTAAGCATGTCCCTTCACTGCAAGGAAATAATTATGCGTATGCTTCAAAACTTTACTATCCGAATCGTCATGCTGGTGATCCTGGGCATTTTTGGCCTGTTGTGGTCCGGCGTCGGTTTGTATAGCGTTTTCTCTCTTTCAAAAGTGGCTGATGGCAATGAAGTTGATCGCCAGCTTGTGTCACAGATGACGTTGCTTAGCCAGGGCAATGACCAGTATTTCCGTTTTGTTACGCGCCTTAGTCGTGCGATGGAGGCAAAAAGCGCAGGCGGTGCAGTCGATTTTGGTCCTGCACAGCAGTCGCTTGAGAGCATGGCGAAAAAACTCACCGAGTTTAAAGCTATCTCTCCAGGACCTATGGATCCCAAGGTATCAGAGCAGGTAATCGCTGCCTGGCAGGCACTGCTTGATCAGGGCATTACACCGCAGATGCAGGCGGCCCAACAAGGGTCGGTTGAAGCCTATCGTCAGCAGGCAAACACCGTGACCCCTGCATTGAGTCGGGCATTTGGCGCAACCACTGACAGCTTTAATAAAGCGGCAGGTGTTAGTCTTGACGAAACCCGTGTGATGGTTGACAGCCAGACCCACATCACCCGTGCGATTATTATCGTGGCAATGGTGCTGGGGTTACTGATTCTGCTATTCACTGACCGCTACCTGGTGACGATGCTGGTGAGACCGTTGGATGCCATTCGTGATCACTTCACGAAAATGGCACAGGGTGACCTTAGCCAGCCAATCCCGGATTTTGGCCGCAATTGCGTAGGACGTGTCGTGCCCTTGCTGCGTGCGACTCAGGACAGCCTGCGTGATGCGGTCAGCTCTATCCGTAACGGTAGTGAGAATATCTGGCGCGGCGCGACCGAGATTTCCAGCGGCAACAATGATCTCTCTTCCCGTACCGAAGAGCAGGCGGCAGCGCTGGAACAGACAGCAGCCAGCATGGAACAACTGACGGCAACGGTGAAACTGAACGCCGATAACGCCAGCCAGGCAAGTGAATTGGCCGATGTCGCCTCCTCAACGGCGAGTAAGGGCGGCGCGCTGGTAGAGGAAGTCATCAGCACAATGGATGGCATCTCTCAAAGCTCGAAGAAAATTGCGGAAATCACTACGGTCATTAATAGCATCGCCTTCCAGACCAATATCCTGGCGCTTAACGCCGCTGTCGAAGCTGCTCGTGCGGGTGAGCAGGGGCGTGGCTTTGCGGTTGTTGCAGGCGAAGTGCGTAACCTGGCCAGCCGAAGCGCAGGCGCGGCGAAAGAGATCGAATCGCTTATCGCGGACTCCGTTACCCGCGTGGAGAAAGGCGCCAAACTGGTCAATGACACCGGCACTACGATGGAAGGCATTCTGCGTGCGGTTACCGAAGTGACCACCATCATGAAACAGATTGCTGCCGCATCTGCGGAGCAGAGCAAAGGCATTTCGCAGGTAGGCGTCGCGATTACTCAGATGGATAGCGTCACCCAGCAGAACGCCTCGCTGGTAGAAGAAATTTCTGCTGCAGCGGCGGCGCTTGAGGTACAAACAGAAGAGTTGCAGCGTTCTGTACAACAGTTCCGTTTGTCTGCTAATGAGCAGGTCAATGTCGCGGCGCCGACAGCAGTGAAAACACCTGCCTTGCGCGGTACGGCTAAGAAAGCCGCTTCTTCGTCAGATGAATGGGTCGCGTTTTAAATAACACTGTTACTGCTCAAAATATCGCTATATAGTTATGTATATATCGGTTGAGGGCAGTAAGAATGGAAAACCATTTTGGCAAAGGGTTGATGGCAGGGCTTAAGGCAACACAGGCGGATGAAGCCAGTAGGGTCGCGCGTTTTTGTTCTGACTATAAACGCGGTTTTGTGCTCGGTTTTTCGCATCGTATGTTCGAAAAAACCGGTGACAGGCAACTGAGTGCCTGGGAGGCTGGCGTGCTGACGCGCCGCTATGGGCTGGATAAAGAGATGATCATGGATTTTTTCCGTGAGAGCCATTCCGGCACGGCGATGCGTTTTTTTATGGCTGGCTACCGGGCCGAACGCTAAGCATACCGGAACCGTTTTTACCCTTTTAGAAAGCCACTCTTCTGCGTGGCTTTCTTCGTTTTTATGCCCTGTGTAAACACCCTGTACTTTGTGACATACCACGCTGATATTGAATGTTTCGTTCGTATAGACACACTTTTTGTATGATTACTTGATCGCACGCGCACACCCATTGCTTAAATCCAGTGTAAAAACAGGGCTAATTTTTGGCAAAGGAATGACAATGCATGGCCGACGAAATTCCTCAACTGACTTCTTTTACCTCCTGCGGCATTAATCGTCGCGATTTTATGAAGCTTTGTACCGCACTGGCAGCCACGATGGGGCTTAGCAGCACTGCTGCTGCGAAGATGGCGCAAGCCGTCACCCAGAGCAAGCGCCCGCCCGTGGTCTGGATTGGCGCACAGGAGTGTACTGGGTGTACTGAATCGCTGCTTCGCGCAACGCATCCCACCGTTGAAAACCTCGTGCTGGAAACCATCTCGCTGGAGTACCACGAAGTACTGAGCGCCGCGTTTGGTCACCAGGTCGAAGAGAATAAACACCACGCTCTGGAAACCTATAAAGGGCAGTACGTTCTGGTGGTAGACGGTTCGATTCCGCTTAAAGATAACGGCATTTATTGCATGGTGGCGGGCGAACCGATTATCGACCATATCCGTAAAGCGGCAGAAAATGCCGCGGCAATTATCGCGATTGGTTCCTGTTCTGCATGGGGCGGTGTGGCCGCAGCCGGGGTTAACCCCACCGGGGCGGTGGGCCTGCAAGAGGTGCTCCCAGGCAAAACGGTGATTAACATTCCAGGCTGCCCGCCAAACCCACACAATTTCCTCGCCACGGTGGCGCACATTATTACCTTTGGCAAACCGCCGAAGCTTGATGCGAAAAACCGTCCGCTCTTTGCCTATGGCCGCCTGATTCACGAGCATTGCGAGCGGCGTCCCCATTTCGACGCCGGACGCTTCGCCAAAGAGTTTGGCGATGACGGGCATCGTGAAGGCTGGTGCCTCTACCATTTGGGATGTAAAGGACCTGAAACCTGGGGCAACTGTTCAACGCTGCAATTCTGCGACGTGGGCGGTGTCTGGCCGGTTTCCATTGGTCACCCTTGCTATGGCTGTAACGAAGAGGGCGTTGGCTTCCACAAAGGCATCCACCAACTGGCGCATGTTGAAAACACCACGCCTCGCGTTGATAAGCCACAGGTGAACAGCAAAGAAGGCGGCGTGATGTCGGCTTCCGCTGTCGGTCTGCTGGGTGGTGTGGTGGGATTACTGGCAGGCGTAGGGGTAATGACGGTGCGCGAGCTGGGTCGCCAGCAAAAGAAAAACAACGCTGACTCACAGGGAGAGTGACCGTGAACAGACGTAACTTTCTGAAGGTGGCCTCCGGCGGAGCGCTACTGGCGGGGGGAGCACTACCCGTTTCCGCCGCTGTGCATAACCGCCCGGCGATACCGGGCGCGTGGGGAATGCTCTACGACTCCACCCTGTGTGTCGGTTGCCAGGCGTGCGTCACCCGCTGTCAGGATATCAACTTCCCGGCACGTAACCCACAGGGCGAACAGACCTGGTCGAATAATGCCAAACTCACCCCCTATACCAACAATATTATCCAGGTGTGGCGTAGCGGTACGGCGCAGCATAAAGATCAGCCGACAGACGGTTATGCCTACATCAAAAAACAGTGCATGCACTGCGTTGACCCGAACTGTGTTTCTGTCTGCCCGGTTTCGGCCCTGAAAAAAGATCCCAAAACCGGCATCGTCCATTACGACGCCAGCGTCTGTACCGGTTGCCGCTATTGCATGGTTGCCTGTCCCTACAACGTGCCGAAGTACGATTACAACAACCCCTTCGGCGCGCTGCATAAATGTGAGCTCTGTAATCAGGCGGGCGTGGAGCGGCTCAACAAAGGGGGGCTGCCGGGGTGTGTCGAAGTCTGCCCAACCGGCGCGGTGATTTTCGGTACGCGCGAAGCATTGCTGGCTGAGGCGCAAAAGCGTCTGAAACTGCAACCCGGCAGTGAATATTCTTACCCGCGCCAGACGTTGGATGCCAACGATCCTAACGTTCGCGAAGTCCCGAAATATCATCCGCACCTTTATGGCGAGCATGAAGGGGGAGGCACACAGGTTATGGTGCTGACGGGCGTGCCTTATACCTGTCTGGGCTTGCCGGAGCTGGATGATGTTTCGACCGGTGCGCGTTCAGAAAACATTCAGCATACGGTGTACAAGGGGATGATGTTGCCGCTGGCCGTTCTTGCGGGTTTGACCGCGCTGGTGTATCGCCATACCCGAAGCGATGACCATAAGGGAGGGGATGACGATGCATCATGATCCGCAGCCGCTTGGCGGAAAGTTACTCAGTAAACCGATCTATATGTTTGGGCCACTGATCGTCTTGTGCGGGCTGTTTATCCTCAAGCGCCTGGTTTTCGGTCTGGGATCCGTTTCCGACCTGAATGGTGGGTATCCGTGGGGGATTTGGATCGCCTTCGACTTGCTCATCGGCACCGGTTTCGCCTGTGGCGGCTGGGCGCTCGCCTGGATGGTCTATGCCTTTAATCGTGGCGAATATCATCCGCTGGTGCGTCCGGCACTGCTGGCCAGCCTGTTCGGTTATTCGCTGGGGGGCTTATCCATTACCGTCGACGTTGGTCGTTACTGGAACCTGCCGTATTTCTACATTCCGGGCCATTTTAACGTCAACTCGGTGCTGTTCGAGACTGCGGTGTGCATGACGATTTATATCGGCGTGATGGCGCTGGAGTTTGCCCCTGCTTTGCTGGAGCGTCTGGGCTGGAAGGTGTCGCTAAAACGGCTCAATAAAGTGATGTTTTTCATCATTGCGCTGGGTGCGTTACTGCCCACCATGCACCAGTCGTCAATGGGATCGCTAATGATTGCCGCCGGACACAAAGTGCATCCGCTATGGCAAAGCTATGAAATGCTGCCGCTTTTCTCGTTGCTGACGGCGTTTATTATGGGCTTCTCCATCCTCATTTTTGAAGGTTCTTTGCTACAGGCGGGGTTAAAAGGAAACGGGCCGGATGAACGGCACCTGTTCAGTAAACTTACCGGTACGTTGAGCGTGCTGCTGGCGCTGTTTCTGGTGGCGCGCTTTGGCGAGCTTATCTGGCGTAACAAACTGTCGTTCGCTTTTGCCGGGGATGGTTACAGCCTGATGTTCTGGGCCGAAATACTGCTGCTGGCTTTCCCGCTGGTGGTGTTTCGTGTGCCGCGCCTGCGCAACGACGCCCGGTTCCTGTTTACCGGTGCGGTAAGTATGCTGCTGGGTTGTGCGCTGTGGCGCCTGTCCTACTCTTTACTGGCATTCAACCCCGGTGACGGCTACCACTACTTCCCAACGGCTGAAGAGCTGATCATTTCCATTGGTTTTGTGGCAACGGAGATTTGCGCGTACATCCTACTTATCCGCCTGTTACCCATAATTCCCCCGTTAAAACAATCAGAAAGCCATGAGGCGAGTAAAGCATGAGTCAACGTATCACCATCGATCCGGTGACCCGTATTGAGGGTCATTTACGCATTGATTGCGAAATTGAAAACGGCGTGGTTTCCCGTGCCTGGGCATCGGGAACCATGTGGCGCGGAATGGAAGAGATTGTGAAGGGGCGGGATCCGCGCGACGCGTGGATGATCGTGCAGCGCATTTGCGGCGTTTGCACCACCACCCATGCGATTTCCTCGGTGCGTGCGGCGGAAAGCGCGTTGAAAATCAATGTGCCGCTAAACGCTCAGTACATCCGTAATATTATTCTGGCGGCGCACACCACCCACGACCATATCGTGCATTTCTACCAGCTTTCCGCACTCGACTGGGTAGATATCACCTCGGCTTTGCAGGCCGATCCGCAAAAAGCGTCGGCATTGTTAAAAGGCATCTCGAACTGGTCGCTAAACAGCGCCGAAGAGTTCGCCAAAGTGCAGCAGAAAATCAAAGCGCTGGTTGCCAGCGGGCAGTTAGGTATTTTCGCCAACGGTTATTGGGGACATCCGGCAATGAAACTGCCGCCGGAAATTAACCTGATTGCCGTGGCGCACTATCTGCAGGCGCTGGAGTGTCAACGTGATGCCAACCGCGTGGTGGCGTTGCTTGGTGGCAAAAGCCCGCATATCCAGAACCTGGCGGTTGGCGGCGTGGCTAACCCGATTAACCTCGATGGGCTGGGCGTGCTCAATCTTGAGCGCCTGATGTACATCAAAACCTTTATTGACCGGCTGGAAGACTTTGTCGAGCAGGTTTACAAGGTCGATACGGCGGTGATCGCGGCGTTCTACCCGGAATGGCTGACGATGGGCAAAGGCGCGGTTAACTATCTGAGCGCGCCGGAATTCCCTACTGATGCCCAGAATGGCAGCTTCCTTTTCCCCGGCGGCTACATTGCCAACGGGGACCTCGCTACCCGTCGTGAAATCACTTCCCACAGTGACGAATACCTGATCAAGGGGATTCAGGAGAGCGCGAAACACGCCTGGTATAAAGATGAGGAGCCGCAGGCGCCGTGGGAAGGGACGACCGTGCCTGCCTATACGGGCTGGCAGGACGAGGGCAAATACAGTTGGGTGAAATCCCCCACCTTCTATGGCAAAACCGTGGAAGTTGGCCCGCTGGCGAACATGCTCAATAAGCTGGCTGCGAAACGGGAAACGACCTGGGAAAAACTTAACGATATCATTGCTATCTACCAGAAACTTACCGGGAAAACCCTTGGCGTCGAGCAGTTGCACTCCACACTTGGCCGCGTGATTGGCCGTACCGTTCACGCCTGCGAGCTACAGCATATCCTGCAGCATCAATACAAGGCGCTGATTACCAATATCGGCAAAGGCGACCACGTGACGTTCGTGAAACCGGATATTCCGGCGACGGGCGAGTTTAAAGGGGTGGGTTTCCTGGAAGCGCCACGCGGTATGTTGTCGCACTGGATGGTTATCAAGGACGGCAAAATCAGCAACTACCAGGCGGTAGTGCCGTCGACCTGGAATGCCGGTCCGCGTAATGCTAATGGCGATATCGGGCCGTATGAGCAGTCGCTGATTGGCACTCCGATTGCGGATGCGAATAAACCACTGGAAGTGGTGCGTACCATCCACTCGTTTGACCCTTGCATGGCCTGCGCGGTGCATGTTGTCGACGCGGACGGTAACGATGTTGTCTCGGTGAAGGTGCTGTGATGCGTATTTTGGTACTGGGGGTCGGTAACATTTTATTGAGCGACGAAGGTATTGGCGTTCGCGTTATTGAAGCGCTGGAGCAGCGTTATGTCATGCCAGAAGGCGTAGAGGTGCTGGACGGCGGCACTGCGGGCATGGAGTTGCTGGAAGCCATGGCGAATCGCACCCACCTGATCATCGTTGATGCGATCGTGTCGCGCAAAAGCGAGCCGGGCGCGCTGCTTCTCCTGCGTGATGAAGAGGTGCCGGTGCTGTTCAACAATAAAATCTCGCCCCATCAGTTGGGGCTATCTGATGTCCTTTCCGCCCTGCGCTTTACCGGCGAATTCCCGGATAACATTACCCTGGTGGGGGTGATTCCCCACTCGCTGGAGCCGAACATCGGGCTGACGCCAATCGTTGAGGCAAGCCTGGAGCCTGCGTTACAGGCGGTACTTATGGCGCTACAGGAATCCGGCGTAACACCGGCATTACGGGAGCGCGCGTATGTCTGATTTCCTCGGTTTTCAACATTCCCCACATGAACTGGTGGAAGCAGCGTTTGCGCGCATTGCCACAGATGAGATGCAGGATTTGCCCTTTTTACATCCGACTATGCCGGTTTTTGTCCCCGGCTTTACGTTGTTTGAAGGGCAATGGATCGGCTGCGTATTGACGCCCTGGATGCTGAGCCTGGCTATCTTTCCCGGCCCGGATCAGTGCTGGCCCCCGCGAAAAGTGGGGGAGAAGATCGGCCTGCAACTTCCCTTTGGCGAGATGATGTTTACCGTCGGCGAACTGGATGGGATATCCCAGTACTGCGCCTGTTCACTGATGTCGCCGTTGGCGCACGATCTCTCCGTCGGGCAGGGGAAAACGCTGGCTCAGGATTGCCTGCGCATGGTGCTTTCTCTGCCGGTGCGTGACCCGCAGCTCAGCCGCCGAGCCCTGTTTGCTGGCCTTAAAGGCGGCGAGTATGCATGAGCTTTCCCTGTGCCAGAACCTGGTTGAGATCCTTGAACAACAGGCTCAGCAGCATGGGGCAAAGCGGGTAACGGGCGTCTGGCTGGAACTGGGGGCGTTTGCCTGTATCGAGGAGAGCGCCCTGCGTTTTGGCTTTGAGATAACCTGTCGGGGAACGGTGGCAGAAGGGTGCCAGTTGCACCTTTCACAGCGTCCTTCGCTGGCCTGGTGCTGGAACTGCAACGAAAGTGTCGAGGTGAGCGGGGATGAGGTGTGCCCGCATTGCCACAGCCCCGGCTTGCAGCGGGAAAACGACAGCGGCATGCAAATCAAAAGTATCGAAGTCGATCAGGAGTAGCTATGTGTATTGGTGTGCCCGGCCAGGTGGTGAGCGTCGGTGAAAGCGCTCATCATCTGGCGCAGGTCGATGTCTGCGGCGTTCGCCGCGACGTGAATATTATGCTGGTGTGTGAAAGCGAACCCGCCGCGCTGCTTGGTCAGTGGGTGCTGGTGCACGTGGGGTTTGCCATGAGCGTGATTGATGAGGACGAAGCCCTGGCGACGCTGGAAGCCCTGCGCGAACTGGATATGGATTTCACCGAACCTCAAAGATGAACCAGACCGGGTTTGGCATCGGTAATCATCTGGGTGACCAGCGCCAGATTACCGATTTTCGCCTCGCTGGCCCGGTAAAATTTACTTTTATCAATCAGCAATAAAGACTGATTTGCACGACGCAGAAGGTGCGCTTTATAGGTGGCGTTATATTTCGTTGAATCCCACATCTCCCCGCTGGCATCCACCCCTTCGCAGGAAAAAATAAACAGGTCGACCTCAAGCGATTTCAGCATTGTGACCAGCGCCGGGTTCACGTAGCAGCGATTTTGCCGCTCCAGCCGCCCGCCGGAGCAGATGAGATTGATATGCTGGCGGCGCGCCATCTCCTGGCAAACGGGCAGGCTGTTGGTAAAGACTGTCAGGGGGATATCCGGCAACTGGCGCGCCAGATGAAAACAGGTCGAACTGGCATCCAGCGCCAGCGTCATCCCTTGCTCAATCCAGTTCAGGGCGTGGCGGGCAATATCGGCTTTATCTGCATAATGGCTTTTACGCCGGGCGTAAAACGGCTCGCCATCACTCTGTTGCGGCGTGTGAAGTAATCGCGCCCGACCGTGGCGGCGCACAATTTTTCCCTGCGTCTGTAGCGCTTTTAGATCCCGACGAATGGTCTCTTTGCTGACGCCAAGCTGCCCGGCGAGTGCGTCGGTGGTCAATGTCTCATGTTCTGCCAGTAGCTGAATCAACGAAGCCTGGCGTGTCATTTTCATGTCGGTTCCGCCTGCCGGTATGAAAGGGACAGCAGAGTGTGACCAATGGCTGCTCCATTTTTACCGGTATGTTTTATCTGATACATCGACTGGTCTGCGCGGCGTAATGCGTTAACAAAATCGTCGCCGCGCTGTACTTCATCAATACCGATGGATGCTCCCACCTGTGCCTCGCCATTATCCAGCTCGAAGGGGGTTAGCGCGGCGTGCAGGCAATTATGCGCGGTACTGTTGATAAGCAAACTGTTGAGCGCAAACGGCAGCAGCAGGACAAACTCATCGCCCCCCAGACGCCCTACCACTGACCCTTCCGGACAGGCTTCACGCAGGCGCCGACTTAACTGTATCAACAATTCATCACCACTACGGTGACCAAAGGTGTCGTTGACGACTTTAAAATCGTCCAGATCGATAAACGCTATGCACAACGGGCCAGCCGCCTTGAGCGTATCGAAATGATGAATCAGCGCGTGGCGGTTCGCCAGCCCGGTCAGCGGGTCGTGGTTCGCCAGCGCCGCGAGCTGCTCTTCATACTGCTTCTCTTTGGTCATGTCGATGTGGGTACCGGTGACCTTTAACGGCTTGCCGTCGCTGTCCCGTTCAGTGACACGCCCACGGTCCAGCACCCAGGTGACGGTGCCGTTTTTATGCTGCATACGGTGCAGCGCTTCATAGAACGGGGTTTTGCCGTTGAGGTGGTCGTAAAACGCATCGAGAACGCGCTGGCGGTCATCCTCATGCAGGTGCTCTTTCCAGACATCAAAGTGGGCGCTGAGCTCTTTTGGCTGATAGCCGAGCATCGATCCCCAGCGTCGGTTGTAGATAATCAGTTTCCCGCTGGGCACATCAAGCTGCCATAAACAGAGGCCCGTGCCATCCAGCGCCGCGCTGAGCTTATTACGGGCATCACGCGCAATTCGCACCAGACGGGCGTTATGCTTTTTCAGATTCTGGATCTGCTGTTTTAACGCATTTTCAGACATTTGGCGTGATTATGGGTAAATAAAAGGCATTCTTACTGGTTATATCAGAGGTTGTAAATACGATGTGATAAAAACAGTCTCAGGCTGGCCTGGGAAAGGAATTCCCGGACGCTTACCGTCCGGGAAGAGGGGGGTTAGCCGTTGCGTTTGTCTTCGGTGTGGGTGTCGAAATCGCTGGCATCGTGGCGTTCGTGCAACTGTTCGCTTGGCTCACCAAAGGTACGGTTGACCATACGCCCACGCTTCACGGCAGGACGCTCAGCAACCTCTTTGGCCCAGCGCAGAACATTCTGGTAGCCACTGGCTTCAAGGAACTCGGCGGCGTTGTAAACGTTGCCCAGCACCACGTTGCCATACCACGGCCAGATGGCCATATCGGCGATGGTGTATTCGTCACCCGCCACGAATTTGTGTGTTGCGAGCTGTTTGTCGAGCACATCTAACTGGCGCTTGGCTTCCATCGTAAAGCGGTTGATAGCGTACTCGATTTTCACCGGCGCATAATTATAGAAGTGGCCAAAGCCGCCGCCGAGGAACGGCGCGGAGCCTTGCAGCCAGAACAGCCAGTTCAGTGTTTCAGTCCGCCCGGCGGGGTCTTTGGGCAGGAAGTGACCAAACTTCTCTGCCAGATACAGCAGAATGGCGCCGGACTCAAATACGCGCGTTGGCGGGGTGGTGGAGTGGTCACGCAGCGCCGGAATTTTGGAGTTCGGGTTCACGTCCACAAAGCCGCTGGAGAACTGATCGCCTTCACCAATGCGGATGAGCCAGGCGTCATACTCCGCCTCTTTCACGCCCTTCGCCAGCAGCTCTTCGAGCATGATCGTCACTTTCTGGCCGTTCGGCGTACCCAGCGAATAAAGCTGTAGCGGGTGTTTACCCACGGGTAATTCTTTGTCATGGGTCGCGCCGGAAATGGGGCGGTTGATATTGGCAAACGCGCCGCCGCCGCTGTCTTTATCCCACGTCCAGACTTTTGGGGGCTGATAGGTGTTCTCTGACATGTTGACCTGCCTTTTCGTTAAGGTATTGAAGCAGTGTAGCAGCCGTCGGATAGGGGCGTGTTTCCCCGCTCCGATCAGGCCAGAATACGCGCCGCCCAGGCGCTGATATCATCACCGCTGCCCAGATCCGCCTGTACCAGTCCGTTGACCATAAAGGTGGGGGAGACGTGGATACCGTTCTGGCGCGCATACTTACAGTGCCATTTGATTTCCGCCTGCAATTCCGGGCGCGCAAAGGCTTCGCTCACCTTCACGCCGCTATAATTTTCAATTCGCTCGATGATCTGCTGCGGGGGGGCATCCATATTCGGGCCGCTGCAGTGGTCGGTAAACTCGAACTCTTCCCGGTGGTCGGCAACCGCCTGCATCACCTTATGTGCGGCATCGCGACCATTGGGCAGCGTGGAGGCGGCAAGAATGCAGCGCACAATGACGCCAGAAAACAAATGCCAGGGCTGCGATTGCAGGCGAATTTTTACCGTCACCTTGTCTTCACCCACTTCTTTTAGCAGCGCATCCAGTTTGTTAAACGCGCGCACGGAGAACGGACAGGTGGGTTCCAGAAAAACTTCAAAAGTGCGTGGGCCGTGACCCCAGACCAGCGGCTCGGCATGTAACGGTTGGCTCATGTTGACTCCTGATGGTTAGCACGATGTTGTGGCAGATGTGAACGTTGCGATGACCAAAGAGAATATCAGGATGTGATTTCGTGAGGCACTGGAATTGATGAATTTGGCAGGAGTGACGGCTAAACCGCCCAAAAAGCCAATGCCACAAGCAGACCGCCAGGCGAGACCCTGTGTTTGATGTAGCGCACCTCATTTTGCATTGGCAGCAGAATAGATTTGCTTTGCTAAACCGGTTTAATTAGATTTTAGCGATACATTCTACTGGGAGAAAACCATGTCAGCTCAAGTCTGGTGTCTGGGTGATGCCGTTGTTGATCTGTTGCCAGAGGGCGACGGGCGATTAATGCAGTGCGCGGGGGGAGCCCCGGCCAATGTCGCCGTTGGCATTGCGCGGCTGGAAGGGAAAAGCGGTTTTATCGGTCGGGTGGGGCAGGATCCTTTTGGCAAATTTATGTACGACACGCTACGTCAGGAAAAGGTGAACACGGATTATATGACCTTTGACGAGGCACAGCGGACATCCACCGTTGTCGTCGCCCTTGACGACGAAGGCGAGCGTTCCTTCACCTTCATGGTGCGCCCCAGCGCCGATCTTTTCTTGCAGGCTGATGATTTGCCTGCTTTCCGGCAGGGGGAGTGGTTACACTGCTGTTCTATTGCGCTCTCGGCTGAACCTTCGCGGACCACGACGTTACTCGCCATGCAGCGCATACGTGAAGCAGGCGGCTTCGTCAGTTTTGATCCTAATATTCGTACCGATCTCTGGCAGGATCCGCAGATGCTGCAGCGGTGTCTGGAGCGTGCCTTCGCTCTGGCCGATGTGGTCAAACTCTCCGAAGAAGAGTTGGCTTTCATGACGGCCTCCACGGATTTACGTATCGCGATGAAAACGCTGGCAGAACGTTTTGCGATCAAACTTTTACTTGTTACCCAGGGCAAAGCTGGCGTGCAGGCGCTCTTCCAGGGCGACATTTTCCATTATTCCAGCGAGCCCGTAACTAGCGTGGATACCACCGGTGCGGGTGATGCCTTTGTGGCCGGGTTACTGTGGCAACTGGCGCAAACAGGTTTACCCCAAAGCGAGCCAGACCTGGCATTGGGCCTTAAGTATGCGCAGCGATGCGGTGCACTGGCGACCACGGCGAAAGGGGCGATGACCGCGCTGCCCCATCTTGCGGCTTTGATGGCGCCGCAGGGCTGATTTCCATAACGATTTGCGACCCTCCTCACATTCACTAAACCGGTTTAGCTAATTTGTTTGCAGGTTGAAATTAACCACGATTATGATTCGCGACTAAACCGGTTTAGCAAAACATTCAGCACTCTTACCTCTTTCATAGGGACGCAAAAACAATGAGAAAAAGCACGCTCGCTATCACGCTTGGTTTGTTAATGGGGTCGGGTTCTGCCCTTGCAGCAGAGGCGGGAAACAGCAGCATAGAGGCGCGCCTTGCCGCGCTGGAACAACGTCTACAGGCCGCCGAACAACGGGCGACTAACGCAGAAAAAAGAGCAGAAGCCGCCGAGTTACAGGCGAAAAAGGTGGCAACCGAGCAGCAGAAAACGCAGACCACCACGGCTGAGGTGGCGCAGCGCACCACGCAACTGGAGCAGAAATCATCACAGGAAGGTGGCTTTGAGTTCCATGGCTATGCCCGTTCGGGGCTGCTGATGAGCGACTCCGCGGCTAAAACCCAGGGTGGGCCAGGGATGACGCCAGCCGGTGAAACGGGTGGACATGTCGGGCGTCTGGGCAACGAACCGGATACCTATGTTGAGATGAATCTTGAACATAAACAGACGCTGGCTAACGGCGCCACCACGCGCTTTAAAGTGATGCTGGCCGACGGGCAGCGCAGCTACAACGACTGGACGGCATCGAGCAGCGACCTCAACCTGCGTCAGGCCTTTACCGAGCTGGGCCATCTGCCCACCTTCACCGGCGCGTTTAAAGACACTACCGTCTGGGCGGGAAAACGCTTTGACCGCGATAACTTCGATATTCACTGGCTTGATTCGGACGTGATTTTCCTCGCCGGGACCGGCGCAGGTATCTATGACATGAAGTGGAGTGATAACGCGCGTAGCAACTTCTCCCTCTATGGCCGCACCTTTGGCGATATCGAAAACAGTGAAAATAATGCCCAGAACTACATCCTGACGCTGAACAACTACTTTGGCCCGGTGCAGGCGATGGTTAGCGGCATGCGTGCAAAAGACAACAACGACCGCCTTGACCTCGATGGCAACAAAGTGAAAAGCGATGCGGCTAACACCGGTGTCCATGCGCTGTTAGGGCTGCACAACGAAAGTTTCTATGGCTTGCGTGAGGGGATGTCGAAAACCGCGCTGCTTTACGGCCATGGCCTCGGTGCTGAGGTGAAAACAGTAGGGGCGGATGGCGCGCTGTTACCTCAGGCCGATACCTGGCGTCTGGCGACCTACGGCATGACCCCACTGGGTGGTGGCTGGCATATTGCCCCTGCGGTACTGGCACAGAGCAGCAAAGACCGTTACGTCAAAGGCGACAGCTACGAGTGGGCGACGGTTAACATGCGACTGATACAGGAACTGACGCAGAATTTCGAGATGCAGTATGAAGGCAGCTATCAGTACATGGATCTCAAACCGGAGGGGTACAACAGCCGCAATGCGGTCAACGGCAGCTTCTACAAACTCACCGTTGCGCCAACATTGAAAGCGGGTGATGTGGGTGAGTTCCTGAAACGTCCGGAACTGCGTCTTTTCGCCTCCTGGATGGATTGGGATCACAAGCTGGACAACTATGCCAGCGATGATGCTTTGGGTAGCAACGGCTTTAAGTCTGGCGGCGAATGGACCTTCGGCGTGCAGATGGAAACCTGGTTCTGATAATGAAGCCCCGTTAAGGGGCTTCTTGACGCGCTAATTATTACAAATCTCCATAAAACAGGGGCTTATATGGACTTTGAACAGATTTCCCGCTCGCTCTTACCGCTGCTGGGCGGCAAGGACAATATCGTCAGCGCAGCGCATTGCGCTACGCGACTGCGGCTGGTTCTGGCGGAAGATGCCAAAGCAGACACCACGGCGATCGGTAAGGTTGAAGGGGTGAAAGGTTGTTTTCGCAATGCCGGACAGTTGCAGATTATTTTCGGCACTGGCGTGGTGAATAAAGTCTATGCCGCCTTTATCAAAGAGGCGGGTATTGGCGAAACGAGCAAGTCCGAGGCTGCCGCCATCGCTGCCCGCAAACTGAATCCGTTCCAGCGCGCGGCCCGTTTGTTGTCGAACATTTTCGTCCCGATCATCCCAGCCATCGTGGCGTCGGGTTTGTTGATGGGGCTGCTGGGAATGGTGAAAACCTACGGCTGGGTCAATCCGGAAAACGCGCTCTATATCATGCTGGATATGTTCAGCTCGGCGGCGTTCATTATTCTGCCTATCCTGATTGGTTTCACCGCGGCGCGTGAATTTGGCGGTAACCCCTTCCTGGGCGCGACGTTGGGCGGCATTCTGACGCACCCGGCGCTGACCAACGCCTGGGGCGTAGCCGCCGGGTTCCATACCATGAACTTTTTTGGTATCGAAGTGGCGATGATCGGCTATCAGGGCACGGTCTTCCCGGTGCTACTTGCCGTCTGGTTTATGAGTGTCCTGGAAAAACAGTTGCGTCGGGTCATTCCTGACGCGCTGGATCTGATTCTGACGCCGTTTTTGACGGTTATTATCACCGGTTTTGTCGCGCTGCTGGTCATCGGTCCGGCGGGGCGTGCGCTGGGTGACGGTATCTCCTTTGTGTTGAGCACGCTCATCACCCATGCCGGCTGGCTGGCAGGGTTGTTGTTCGGCGGTCTCTATTCGGTGATTGTCATTACCGGCGTGCATCACAGTTTCCATGCGATCGAAGCGGGGCTATTGGGCAACCCGTCCATTGGCGTGAACTTCCTGCTGCCTATCTGGGCGATGGCCAACGTGGCTCAGGGCGGTGCTTGTCTGGCGGTGTGGTTCAAAACCAAAGATGCCAAAATCAAAGCCATTACCCTGCCATCGGCATTTTCGGCGCTCCTTGGCATTACAGAAGCCGCTATTTTTGGTATCAACCTGCGTTTTGTAAAACCCTTTATTGCAGCGTTGATTGGTGGGGCGGTTGGCGGTGCCTGGGTGGTCTCGGTCCATGTCTATATGACAGCCGTAGGGTTAACGGGCATTCCGGGCATGGCGATTGTACAGGCCAGCTCGTTACTGAATTATGCTATCGGGATGGTGATTGCTTTCAGCGTCGCCTTTGTTATCTCTTACCTGCTTAAATACAAAACGGACTCCGAATAATGACGCCATCAGCCCTGTTGCCGAAGATTTTACTGTCAGTACTTAAAGGACAACCGAAAGCACTGCGAGACAGTCACTATCCGGCCTGGCATCTGGCCCCGGCGACGGGGCTGTTGAATGACCCCAACGGCTTTATCCATTTTCAGGGGCGGTTTCATCTGTTTTATCAGTGGAACCCGCTCGGCTGTCAGCATAATCACAAATGCTGGGGGCACTGGAGTTCAGCGGATTTACTGCACTGGCAGCATGAGCCGATAGCGCTGATGCCGGAAGAGGAGTATGACCGCAGCGGTTGTTATTCCGGTAGCGCGGTCGACAACCAGGGCGCACTGACGCTGTGTTATACCGGCAACGTGAAATTCGCCGGGGGTGGTCGTACGGCCTGGCAATGTCTGGCGGTGCAGAACGCCGAAGGCGGGTTTGATAAGCTGGGGCCCGTTATCGCGTTGCCGGAAGGCTACACCGGGCACGTCAGAGATCCGAAAGTCTGGCAGCATGAAAACCAGTGGTACATGGTGCTCGGCGCCCAGGATCTGGCGCTACGCGGCAAAGTGCTGCTGCTTCGTTCCGACGATTTGCATCACTGGCAGTTACTCGGTGAGCTCGCCGGTAGCGGTCTCGGCGGTTTAGGGGAGGCAGGGTACATGTGGGAATGCCCGGACCTGTTCACTCTGGGTGCCGATACTTTCCTCATCTGTTGCCCGCAAGGGGTGGCACGTGAAGCGCACCGTTTCCTTAATACCCACCCGAGCGCGTACCTGAGTGGGGCATTCACCCCTGAACAGGCGACATTTGAACATGGCGCGCTGCATGAGCTTGACGCCGGATTTGAGTTTTACGCCCCGCAAACCACCTTAAGCGCTGACGGTCGGCGCCTGCTGGTGGGTTGGATGGGGGTGCCGGATGGCGAAGAGATGCGCCAGCCGACGGTAGCGCAGGGCTGGATCCATCAAATGACCTGCGTGCGCGAGCTTTCCAACCGTAACGGTAAGTTGTATCAACAGCCGGTCAGGGAATTGCAGGCGCTGCGCGAAAATGAGCGCCGTTTTGCAGGGCGTGTGGATGACGCACCTGTGATGGATGCCCGGAGCCTGGAGCTATGGATCGAGAGCGAAGGTGAGCTGACGCTGAATATTGGCGATACGCTTATCCTGCACTGGCATAAAGACCATCTGCGTCTTGACCGTCGTAGCCTGGAAAATGGCGAATGGCTCTCGCGTTACTGGGACGGAGAGGCAAATGTGCTGCAAATTTTATGCGACAGCTCAAGCGTTGAGATCTTCATCAATGAGGGCGCTGGCGTAATGAGCAGCCGCTACTTCCCGTCACATCCTGCGCAAATAACCTTTAGCGGAAGTGGCGAACTGCGGGCGCAATACTGGTCGTTACGTCCTTGCATGGTAGAATAACCGCTTGTTTCATTAACCGATGCATTGTCGTGAGAAAAACAAAACGCGTTACCATCACTGATATTGCCGCGCTGGCGGGTGTCTCAAAAGCCACCGCCAGTCTGGTTCTCAATGGACGAGGTAAAGAGTTACGCGTGGCGCAGGAAACCCGTCAGCGTGTGCTTTCGCTTGCTCAACAGCACCACTATCAGCCGAGCATTCATGCCCGCCTGTTGCGCGAGGATCGCAGCCACACGCTCGGCCTGGTGGTCCCTGAGATAACCAACCACGGGTTTGCCGCCTTTTCTCATGAACTGGAAAACTTGTGTCGTGAGGCGGGCTTGCAGCTTCTTATCTCCTGTACCGATGAAAACGCCAGCCAGGAGTCGGTGGTGGTCAACAATCTGGTCTCCCGTCAGGTGGACGGGCTGATCGTCGCCTCCAGCATGCTCAACGACGCCGATTACCTGAAACTCAGCGAGCAACTGCCCGTTGTGTTGTTTGACCGCCATATGAATAGCACGCCGTTGCCGTTGGTTATCACCGATGCGGTGACACCCACCGCCGATCTGGTTGAACGTCTGGCCCGTGCGAATCCGGATGAAATCTACTTTTTAGGTGGGCAACCGCGACTGTCGCCAACCAAAGATCGTCTGGCGGGTTTCACGCAAGGGCTGGAGAGAGCAGGGGTGGCGTTGCGCCCTGAGTGGATTATTCACGGCAATTATCATCCCAGCAGTGGCTACGAAATGTTTGCCGCCCTGTGTGCGAAGCTGGGACGTCCGCCCAAAGCCCTGTTTACGGCGGCATGTGGGCTGCTTGAAGGGGTGTTGCGTTATATGAGTCAACACCATTTACTGCAAAGTGATATTCACATTGCCAGCTTCGACGATCACTATCTCTACGACTCTCTCACCTTGAGTATTGATACCGTCGAGCAGAACATTCCGCGCCTGGCGTATGACTGTTTTGACCTCATCACCCAGTTGATTGAGGGCAATGAGCCGACCGAACAACAACGCATTTTGCCCGCCACACTGCGCCTGCGTAATGAACGTTTGAAAAACGCAGCGCTTGGTCAGGCTGGCTGATGTAACGGCAACGCGTGTCACCATTTTGATAACACAAGGGGAAGGGTCTTCACCTTGTGTTCGTCATTGCTGGCTGCCACGTACCATCGTCACGATCGCCTGCACCAGTTCATCCTTCGCCTGCTGTGCGCTGATTTTGCCAATCACTACCGCCCAGGATAACCCTTCTGCGGCGCCGAGCATCGCCCATAGCGCGGGTGTTTGTAACGTATTGCCATTGCAGAAAGGGGTAAACAGCGCCCGGCATTTCTCGGTAAATGTCGTGGCGTACTCCTGACGGATTTGCTCCAGTTCCGGCGTGCCGCTGAGTGCGGCAATGACACTTGGCATTTCGCGCCCCGATAGCAGCACACACTCAATGTACGCATCGGCAATGACCGCCGCGAGCTTCTCCAGCACAGGTTCTGTCTGGCTAAGCTGTGCGTCCATACGTGCCGTCGAGCGAAGATCATATTCCCGATAAAGTGCGGCAAACAGGCCCGAACGGCTGGTGAAATGATCATAAACTACCGGCTTTGTGATCCCGGCGCGTTCTGCGAGATGGCCGAGTGTCAGGGCTTCTGTGCCTTCTTCCCGAATGATCTGCCAGGCCACCTCAATCAACTGGGTATAGCGTTCCTGCCGTGATAAACGCTGGCGTGTGCTCTGACTGCCCATCGTAAAAATTCTCCGTTGACATGCTTATATACCAAAGGTAAGTTACTATTGGTAGGTTACCTTTGGTATATAGAGTACGTTTGCTTACGCCATCCCGCAACCAGGAGTCGCCAAATGCATGCTTTAATCGTCGTTTCTCACCCGGATTCACACTCTCTGAGCCACAGTGTCGCTGCCGCCATGGCGAAAGGGATTACCACTCATCCGCAACACACCGCAGAGATTGTCGATCTCACCGCCGAAGGCTTTAACCCGACCTTCACCGCGCAGGACTTTGCCGCGTTCAAGCTTACCGCACCTGTCCCGGCGGATATTGTGGCAGAGCAGGCTCGAATTGATAAGGCTGATGCGCTGGTGCTGGTGTTCCCGGTCTACTGGTGGTCAATGCCCGCACTGCTGAAAGGCTGGATTGACCGCGTGTTTACCAACGGTTGGGCTTATGAAGAGACCGCCGAAGGAGAGGTGGTGAAAAAGTTGGGCCGCCTGCCGGTCCATGTTATTGGCCTCGGCGCGGCAAGCCAGGGCACCTACGACCGGCACGGCTTTACCGCCGCCTTTCACGCACAAATTGCCCACGGCATTTTTGACTACTGCGGTGCGCAGGTGAAAGCGTCTGAGCTGCTATTACTGCCGGAACTGGGAAGCGGGGAGGCGTATCTGGATAAAGCGTTGACGCTGGGGCATGCCGTTTTCGCATAGTTGTACGCTGTTTTGATACCGTCTCAAGGCCGTAGTTCACCCTGCTGCGGCCTTATGTTTGCTGCGAAAATATATGTTTTTAAATATGTTTATATTGTGGATGACCATCATTCCTATAACATTCAAGAATGTTATTTATTTTATTTTTTTACCGTTCAGACGAAACTTGCTGCGTTAATATTAATAAATGCACGTGCTGAATCGACGCGCACGTGATTTTCTTGAGGATTGACATTGCAGAGGTAAATTATTCTTTCTATATTGACTTCTTTCCTTTTAGTGCTTAACTATTAATAGCCAATATTTTCCCATCCTGACATGCGTTGGTAACATAACCTGCTCATTATATTAAAAAGGCCTGCTTGTGATTCATTTCTGAGAATGTGTGGTCTGATAATTATCACAATACCAGTAAAACATATCTAAGCTTGGGTTGTTTTTTCTTGTCTCTATTTAATCTTCCAGGTTAGTTGTTATTTAAGTCAGTCTAACATCGAAATTGTTTGATGCTGAAATATCAGATATTTTGGTGTGTTAATTCCTGTGCGCCAGGAAAGATTCATTTTTATATAACCTATTACTCTTCAATCAGTAAGGAGGAAAGTACCTTAATTTATTTTGCTCGGCTGTGAACGTCAGAATGTCATTCTAATTTCAAAAAAGGAACTACATGATGAGTACAGAACCGATTAAGATCGCGTTGAAAAAGAGTAGCGGACATTACGTTACTGTCGACAGTGGGGCTAATCTATTAGCGGCGACGAGTTCAACGTGTGGAAACAATGAAATTTTTCAGTTGGTTTACCAGCAAGACATGATCTTTGCTCTCCAGGCGTTTAATGGAAAGTATGTGACAATTAAGCCGGGCGAAAGTAATTCATTAGCCGCAATAAGTGACTCGGTGGGGGAAAACGAAAACTTTGAGATGTTCAACTGGCATTCAGATGAGCAAATCGTCCTGCTGGCAGCGAATAAGATGTATGTCGATATCAAGGCCGCAGGTGCTATTTTGCAGGCCAACTCTCTGAATCCAACGGACGATGATATCTTCGAAATTATTCCCCTTGATCAATCCGGCAATCCGCTCCCGCTCAACGAACCCGATACGCTGACGGAGCAACCTTCTGTACATGTGTTAAAAGCGGCTGCGGCAGGAAGCTCTCCTTCTGTGTTTACCGTCTGCTTTAGTGGCACCGCCTGTACTCGCGATGAGGGTGAGGTATCACGTCCTGGTAGTGATAAAAATATCTATTATCCGAATACGGGTTATATTCCGGTACGGATCCACAAAGAGATCAGCGGCTCATTACAGGCCGTCATGCCGAGTATTTCTGTTCGTGGTGTAGGTGAGAATGACTGGGCGGTTCCCCGCAACGACAGTGAACCGCTGGTCTTTAATGGACCACTTGATGCAGATTCCAGCCTGCTTAACTATGTAAAAAGCTACTCAGGCGGCGACCAGTATTCTTATGCCACTCAGCTTGATGGCTGGTCCGCCCCGGCACTGGCTTTGCATGGCGCTAACATCGCATGCAAAAGTGGCAAACAGCAGTTTAATTTTATCGGACACAGTCGGGGAGCCGTTGAGTGCATCATGGCGGCCTGGTTTATCTATGCCTACGGTTCGGAGCAACTCAAAAAAATCCCCATCAATATTTTTGCGATCGATCCTGTTCCCGGGACTGGCCAGTGGTACAGCATGCTTACGCAGCTTCCCCCCAACGTGGTGAATTATGTCGGTGTCTATGCCTGGGATATGTGCATACAACCGGGTGATAAACCCTTTATGGCACTGGTCCCTCGTCCCAACGGGCTCATGACAGGAAAAGACAATACCGCCAAAATCTACAACTCAGTTTTATGGTGGGACAGATGGAAATACATCGCGGATAACGCGCAATTGACCGACCCTCTGGAGAAAGGCAATTATCCGCAACCCGTGGGCTATACGCTGTACGCCATACGCGGCAGGCACAGCACCGTCGCGGGAAATTACACCGCAGACGCAAAATATGATGCGGCAAACGTATCGGCTTCGGTCGCACCCGTACCTGAGCTTATCTACAAAATGGCACGCGGTTATCTCACTCAGTGGGGCACCGTTTTCCCGACGGCGAGCGCTGTAGGTGAAGATGTTGTTCCGCTTCGACAGGCTATCAACACTGACCACCGCGATTTCGACGCGATGGGCGGAGGAGAGACACGAACCAGCTCTCTTCCCTACCGACCATATGTGCGCAGAGTTTCTTCCATTTATGGAATCAACCCGGCAAATAGCTACTACATGGATAACGTTGTTGGCAACCCGCCTTATTCAATGGCCTACCCGGTCACGAATGAACGAACCGACGCCGGATGGGTTAAATGGACGTTTTTATAATTCAACGCCCAGCCAATTAACGGACATACCTGATTATCATTCACAGGAAAGATTATCATGAGCTATGCACTCAATTTAGTGGGAAATCCGTCTTATCTGTCTGCGCCAAATAGCACGGTTTATAATTTTGGCACAGGTGACTTTACGCTTCAGTGCTGGGTAAAAAACCGCGCATCCGGCACCGTTATTTCACGCAAAGCAACCGAAGGCGGTGCCGGTAACGGTGGTTTTTTGCTGGTCATTAAACCTGGCGGTCTGATTAAACTCGCGACGGATAATGGATTTGGCTTCTATGAAATTAATACGGTTGCCACCCATATCAGTGATGGAAACTGGCATTTTTTAACGGGTGTTCGTCAGAATAGCCAGCTCTCTGTCTATGTAGATGGCACGCTAGTTTCATCAAGCCCAAAAAACAATATTACACCACCTGTCAACGTGAATAACGCCTTGCCACTGTACATTGGGGCCACGGCGCAACGACAAGAACAATATAATCAATTTAATGGCGAGCTTGATGAAGTTCGCGTCTGGAATATTGCACTATCCGCAGCGCAAATTAGCACGCAAATGAATCAGCCGCTGACTGGCACGGAGCCAGGCCTTGTGACTTATTATACTTTCGCCGGACAGAATGCGACGGACCAGTCACCGAGCCATAATAATGCGAGCCCCGTTGGCGCTGTCGCATATTCCGCCCCCGGCGTTTTTTCCGGTGAGGATATGCCTTTTATCGACCGGGTTGAACAGGCCGTTAAAGGCTATTTTAATCAGTTAAGCGGCCCGTCGTATATTCGTATTATGGATACACCCCATATCTGGGGAATGGATTTCGGGCGGGATATTATGACCCAGGCCCGTAATCGACAAAGGGATTTCTCCCGGGCCATTGATGAAATCATTCAAAAAACCAAATTTCGTTGTGATGTGTCCTCACTAAATAGTCCGGATCCGGACTGGCAGCGGGTGATTTTTGGCGCCATTGATACCTGTTTAACTCAACGCATGGGCAGAACTCAGCCGACACAGTTCCGCTTCTTTTTTGGCCAGACCCCCACCACGCCGGTTGGCGAACCGGCTAACTATACCGAGTTTAAAGCGGGGTTGATTCGACTGATTCAGGAGCGCGGTAAAGAGTGGGAAGTGATGCCCGAGATCTGGATGGGGCGGTTCTATCGGCTCGGTGCCGGGATCATTTCGGCGATTCAGGCCAAAGTGTTTGGTAGCGCAGTGATTGGTGTCGACGACACGAAAATGACGTGGAACCACACCAAAATTATCAGCATGGATGGCACATCGGCACTGGTTGGCGGACATAACCTGAATATGGATCTGTTTCGCAGCTATCCTCCCGTGCACGATGTGTCGGTGGTTGTCCACGGCAAGCCTGCGCAGGGGTCGCAGCTTTTCCTAAATCAAATGTGGGTATGCGGCAAAGACCTGATTACCAAAGAGACGCTGAACGTAAGCAACCTGAGCTGGCAAAACAAGGATAGCGATCCCACATTACCTCGCGACCCCTTCGTGCAACCTGAGGTTGCGGCTTATCTCGAGGCCCAGCAAAAAGCGATTATTGCCCTTCATAAGGGGGGCGTTCAGCCTGATGGCGGCGAACAGGGGGTAAACCATGAGGAATACGCCCCGGCGAGCCTGGACATTCGCGATCAGGATTTAAAAACGCTGCTGGATCTGAAACTTCCGGTCTTCCCGCTACGTGTAATCTATACGAAATATGCCGGATTTGAAGAGTACAAACTCGCCACGCGTAATCTGGTGCTGGGGAAATACTGGAATGGCCCTGACCCGGCAACGAGCTTTCAGAAAGCGGCAGAGATCATGAAAGAACAGCTCATCAAGCATGCCAAAAAGACTATTCGTATGTCGCAGATGGACCTGGTGAGCGCATGGAAGAAAAACTGGTCCGATCATAAAGTTTGTCAGTGGCTGCTGGAGGCGTTACTGAATAATACGGCATTACAGGTGCAAATTGTCGTTTCGCCGCTGGATGCCGGGGCTGGCGCGGCGGGCGATCAATATTCTTTTGGTTCTGGTGCCTCCCGAACATTCGAGCTGATGGAGTATTATATGACGCATGATGTCGCCACGGATGCGCCCATTAGCGACCCTGGCGGTATACGTGCTAATGCCCTGAAACGTCTGCATATCGCGCCGCTGTATTACACGGATAAAGTCCCGGCGAACAAAACGCAGGAGGGGGTGACTTACAAATGGCCGGATCTGAGCCCCGAAGGTTACACGGCAACCCTGAAACAGCCGCCGCTTTCCGTTGAGCCACCGGTGAAAGGTGTTATCGGCAGTGCCGCCTGGGCAGTGATCAACGCCAGTGGTTACATCTATTCCAAAGTGCCCTCGGCACCGGGCAACCACGCCAAGATTATGATTATCGATGACGAGGTGTATGTGGTCGGTTCCGATAATCTCTACCCAGGCTTCCTCTCGGAGATTGATTATCTTGTAGAAGGGAAGGATGCGGTCAGCCAGATGATCAATTCGTACTGGAACCCGCTGTGGCAATATTCCGGCCCCCACAGTATTTCGGGCTCAAGCGATATCCGCAGCAATTACCTCACGCTGATGGAACCGCTTGGGGTGAATGGCACGTTGATTTCCAGCAATCGGCAATATTTCGCCATCATGCAGGCCGATGGTAACCTCTGCGTTTATCAGGGCACACCCCATAATCAAGGTAAATATGTCTGGGGCAGTCAGAAAACGGGGCCGGGAGGACAGTTCTTTACAGTGGTGCAAGCCGACGGCAACCTCTGTACCTACTTTGGTACCATGGGTAACCAGGGGAAATACCTTTGGGGTACACAGCGGCTTGCCGACGGTGGCAAATTCTTCCTGATTATGCAGGATGACGGCAACCTGTGTGTCTATAAAGGAACCGGTCCGCAAGACCAGGGCGCATTTGTCTGGGGTTCGAAGAACTGAGTGTTGAATTGTCTCGCAAGAAAATTCAAACCCGCCCTCAGTTCATCAGGGCGGGTTTTTTAATGAGTCAGGTGCGCATGTAATGGCGTTAGCGTTACATCGTGTGTATTTAACGCTCAGAAAATGAGAGGGCAATTAACTATGCCAGTTTCACATAGCATTTCTGCTAAACGCGAAACGTTAAATTTACGCATCAAACCTGCGAAGCGGGAGCTAATTGATCGTGCCGCGAAAGCCAGAGGTAAGAACCGAACTGATTTCGTTCTTGACGTTGTCCGCGCAGGCTTCGCACGACTCAAGGAGTGAAGCTGCTCTTGGCAAAAACTGCCGCCCACATCGCAGGCGGCAGCGGCCATCAGAACAATACCGAGTAGTTCAGGCCGAAGGTACGACCGCGGCCTTTGTAGGTATACAGGTTCTCAGCACCGTAGGTTGGGCTATAAAGGCCCGGTGCGCGTTGTCCCCAGGCGGTGGTGTAATCTTCATCCAGCAGGTTTTCGACGCTAAAGCTCAGCTTGCCCACGGGCAGTACATAGCTGCCTAACAGGTCAACGGTGTTATAGCCATCGATGTGCTTACCGGCTTCGTCAGAGAGATCAAAGGTCTGGGTACTTTGCAGACGCAGTGTCCAGTCGCCCGGCGCCCAGGTGACCCATGCGCTCATTTTCGACGGGCTTGCACTGTCGACCGTCAGCTTTTGCCATTTCCCGTCAACGCGGGTTTGCGATTTAATGGCGTTAAAGTTCGCGCCGGTGCTCCACTCGCTATCAGTAAAGAAGTAATCCACCTGGCCTTCAACACCATAAATACGACGCTGGTCATCTTCAATATTGATGGTCATGTCGGTTTTATTGATGTTGATGGTTTTGTCAGAAAGTGAGTAGTAACCAGCAATTTGGGTGCGCAGATTATCCCCGGTGAAACGCCAGCCCAGCTCATACGCATCGACTTTGATACCGTCGAGTTTTGAGTCGTTGACGTTCACGCTGTTGACCAGACGATAGTGCCCATTACTCAACTGGTAGGTGCCGGAGCCGTAGTATTTCGCCAGATCCGGGATCTCAAAGCCTTGTGAGAAGTTAAACCACAACTGCTGGCGATCCGTCAGATGACCCAGAATGCCTGCGTTAAACAGCAGGTTGTTGTAATCGGTTTTCCCGCCCGGCACCGCGTCTGCTGAGGTGGCTCTGCCTGTGGCAATCGCCTGCTGCTGCGCGTAACCAATAAAGTCATCGACCCGGTTTTCTGTGTATTGATAGCGCACGCCGCCGCTCAGGGTGATAGCGGAGATGTCGTAGCTACTTTGCAGGAAAGGGGCGAGGTTGGTGATGCTGTAACCCGGATAACGCCCGACGTTCCAGGCGTTGTCCAGCTTCATGCCACCGCTGGCCGCCGCTTTGTTAAGGTCGAAAAATTGCTGGTTGGCGTCGAAAGTTTCATGTTCGGCATCCACGCCCCATGTCAGGGTCAAATCCTCCAGTGGCTTGCTGTTGATGGTCAGCTTGCCGCCGTAGAAATCGGTTTTTTGCTGCGATGCGCCAATACTGGTCACCCGGCCGCCGGAGAGGGTAGGGAAGGGGTAGAACGTCAGGCTTTCATCACGGTAGTAAATCTGTGCGAGCAGGTCCTGGCCCCAGAAATCGGTGTTGGAATATTGCAGGTTGATCAGGTGGCGCTCGGTGCCCGGAATGCGGTCGGAATCGAGGTTGTTTTTGTTGTACGCATTGCCAGAACCGGTTACCGCCGAGAAATTCTCGCCAAGGTACAGGCCGTGCTTACCGTCGGATTCGCTTTTGTAATACTGAGTGGTGAGCTGCAACTGCTGATGAGCGTCGATATTCAGCGTACCGGTGCCCATGACATCCAGACGGTCTGAGTACTGCAGGCCGGTCTGAGTGTTATCGATATTGACCTCGTTGCCTTTGCCGTCATACCAGCCGCCAAAGCGCTGATACGCCACCGACAGACGACCGGACGCATTGTCGTTGCCACCGCTGACCGCCGCCGCGACGTTTTCGTCATTATCGTTATGGCTGTTAAAACCCGTCTTCATGCCGGTCTGAAACTCGAATTCTGTTTCCGGCTGGCCTTTTTTAGTCACGATATTGATCAAACCACCGGTACTGCCGCCGCCATAGAGGGAGGTTGCGCCGGAGATAACTTCAATGCGGGCGATATTAAATGGATCGATTGAATCAAGCTGGCGGCTGTCGCTGCGCGAGGAGTTTAAACGTACGCCGTCGACCATCACCATCATCGAACGACCACGCATATTCATGCCGTAGTTGGTGCGCCCCTGGCTGCTGACATCCATACCGGGAATCAACTGCGCCAGCACCTCTTTGAACTCTTTACCGCCCTGAACCTGCTGTTCAATTTCTGCCTGTTCAATGACCCAGGTGGTCTGCGCCATGTCGGTAATGCTGTGATTCGCGCGGCTGGCGGCCACCACCAGCGTCTCTTCTTTTTGACCTTCTGCTGCGGCATTTGCGTTTAACATCATCAGTAAACAAGGACTTAACGTCCAAAAGTAACGAGGTTTCATTATTGTGGTAATCCTGATTAATCCAAAGGTACGGCGGCGTTGATTCTCCCGTGCCGCAAGCGCATCACCTTAGTGGTGATAGTGATTATCAAGATGATATGAATTATCGTTACCATGTAAACAGTTTATGTTAAAAAATATTTCTCTAATGGCATGATTTTTATGTGGTTTATGGTGCGGGAATGTGATGTTTGGCGAGTCTTTAGAGTTAAGGGGGGGTAGCCCGGATAAGGCGCAGCCGCATCCGGGAAAGAGGGCGCTGAATGCTCCCCCTCACACCGATTTGCTGCCTGAAGGAGGAGGGGAAACCAATAGAACGGAGTTCGATGAAGAGTCCGGTCGCAGAAAAGCAAAAACCCAGCCATAGGCTGGGTTCTCTGAATAAGTGGTGCCCGGACTCGGACTAACGCCGGAGGCGTTGAACAGCGCGCTTGTCGCGCTGGCCCCGTAGGGGTGAGCCGCTTGCGGCGAATAATCGAACGGAGTTCGATGGAGAGTCCGGTCGTAGAAAAGCAAAAACCCAGCCATAGGCTGGGTTCTCTGAATAGTGGTGCCCGGACTCGGAATCGAACCAAGGACACGGGGATTTTCAATCCCCTGCTCTACCGACTGAGCTATCCGGGCAACGGGGCGCATTAAACCCGATCCGCCTCGCCTCGTCAACGAAATTTCTTCAAATCGTTGCAGACTGCACAATCTATCACCACTTTGCTGATGATGCACGCGAACTCAGGCAAAAAAAGTGGTCCACAGGGCAGAGAGCGGCATCGCAAGCACCAGTGCAGGCAGCATATTCGCCACCGCAAACATCTTAATTCCACAAATCCTTAGGCCCGTTGCCAGCAGCAGCACGCCGCCTACGGCGGTGAAATCGCCCATCATCGCGGGTGTGGTCAAGGGTAAAATAAGCGTGGCGCAGGTAGCGAGCGTCAGTTGAACAATAAGCATCGGTACGGAGATGAACGCGACGGCAAAACCTAACGAAGTCGCGAATATCACCGCCGTGAAAAAATCGAGAAACGCTTTGGCAATCAGCAGGCTTGGGTCACCGGTCATCCCCTCACGCATGGCGCCGAAAATCCCGGTGCCACTGGCGCAAAACAAAATGATAATCGCCACCAGGCTTTGGATAAACGATTCGTGAGCATCCAGCGCATGGCTTGCTGAGCGGCGCTTTTGTACTAATTTACGTAAACCGTTCACCGCGCCGCTGATACCGCGCTCCACATAACAGAGTTCACCTATCAAGGTGCCAACCAGGGTTGCAAGCACCATAACGGGCAGATTGACGCATTTAATCACCAGCAAAATGCCGATGCCCAGCGAGGCAAGACCAAAGATCGAGGGCATTGAGGAGCGAACCCGCTCCGGTAAACGGTGGCTCAGCAGTGCACCAATCGTTCCCCCCAGCAAAACGGCGGCGGCGTTGATATAAGGTCCTGTTAACACGTTTTTTCTCCAGAGGTTTTGCGAACACAACTGCATAGTATGACGCAACGAAGCACATTATTATGCCCGATTAATGCGGGTAATGACTGTATTTAGCTTTTGAATATAATCACTTATGAAAATCATTAAAAAGGCAATTGCATTATGTTGCATTTGGCCTTCGCTTCGTTGGTTGCACCTGCGAAAAAATGATGACATGATTGCGCGAATTTTCTTCACAACCTCACGGGGACACCTGAAATGACGCAGATTTTATCGCTCATACAGAGACGCCGCGCCACGCTGCGAACGTGCACCCGTTCAGTTTTATCCCATACTACACTCACCATGCGGTGAGGCTACCGTACGCTCACTTCAGGACAACATTAAAATCAGAGTGTATCTGCTTTTACTGATGTCTGGCGGTCGGAGCGGGTTCCAGTCAGACACGTTCGTTGGGTAAGGCGATTGCTTTGCCCGGGGCCTTTTCTTCCCCTGAAACGGGTATCTGTGCTTATGAAAACAATGAAAATTGCCGTCAGCCGCGAGCTGATCTCCACCCTGTCTACCCACCGCCAGATGGTGACGCTGGACAGTACCGATTTTACGGATGTGGCGGCAGTCGTCATTACGCTGGCGGAAAGCCGTAGCGGCATTCTGGCCTTGCTCAAACGGACGGGCTTCAACGTGCCGGTATTCTTATTTGACCAGACGTTGGAAGAAACGCCGGACGGCGTCACGGCGGTGATTAATGGCAAAGAGCAGGACTGGCTGGAGCTGGAGACCGCCGCCTGTGATTATGAAGATAATTTGCTGCCGCCGTTTTTCGATACGCTGCGTCAATATGTCGAGATGAAAAACGACACCTTCGCCTGTCCTGGTCATCAGCACGGTGAGTTCTTTAAAAAGCATCCCGCGGGCCGACAGTTCTACGATTTCTTTGGTGAAAACGTTTTTCGCGCTGACATGTGCAATGCCGACGTGAAGCTGGGGGATCTGCTGATTCACGAAGGCTCCGCTAAACATGCGCAGAAGTTTGCGGCGAAAGTGTTCAACGCAGATAAAACCTACTTTGTGCTGAACGGCACCTCTGCCGCGAATAAAGTTGTTACCAACGCGCTGCTGACGCGTGGCGATCTGGTGCTGTTTGACCGTAACAACCACAAATCCAACCACCATGGCGCGCTGATTCAGGCCGGGGCGACGCCTGTGTATCTGGAAGCCTCCCGCAACCCGTTCGGTTTTATCGGTGGCATTGATGAACACTGTTTTGATGAAAAATACCTGCGCGAACTGATCCGCGAAGTAGCGCCGGAAAAAGCCAACCAGCCGCGCCCGTTTCGTCTGGCGGTGATCCAGCTCGGCACCTATGACGGCACGATCTATAACGCCCGTCAGGTGATCGACAAAATCGGCACCTTGTGTGACTACATTTTGTTTGACTCGGCATGGGTGGGGTACGAACAGTTCATTCCGATGATGGCCGACACGTCGCCATTACTGCTGGAACTCAATGAGAACGATCCGGGGATCTTCGTTACCCAGTCCGTGCATAAGCAGCAGGCCGGTTTCTCGCAAACCTCGCAGATCCATAAAAAAGATAATCATCTGCGCGGCCAGGCGCGTTTCTGCCCGCATAAGCGCCTGAACAACGCCTTTATGTTGCACGCCTCGACCAGCCCATTCTACCCGTTGTTTGCGGCGCTCGACGTGAACGCCAAAATCCATCAGGGGGAAAGTGGTCGCCGCCTGTGGGCCGAGTGCGTAGAAGTGGGGATCGAGGCGCGCAAATCGATTATCGCCAACTGCAAAATGATCCAGCCGTTCGTGCCGCCAGTCATTGCCGGGCGACCGTGGCAGGATCATCCGACAGAGATCATCGCTCGCGAGCGTCGCTTCTTTAGCTTTGAGCCCGGTGCAAGCTGGCACGGTTTTGAAGGTTACGCGCAGGATCAGTACTTTGTGGATCCCTGTAAGCTGCTGCTCACCACGCCGGGCATTGATGCGCAAACGGGTGAGTACACTGAGTTTGGTATTCCGGCGACGATCCTCGCCAACTACCTGCGTGAGAACGGCATTGTGCCGGAAAAATGCGACCTTAACTCTATTCTGTTCCTGCTGACACCAGCGGAAAGCACAGCGAAGATGGCCCATCTGGTGGCCATGCTGTCGCAGTTTGAGCGTCACATAGAAGACGATACGCCGCTGGCAGATGTGTTGCCGACCATCTACAACAAGTATCCGGTGCGTTATCGTGACTATACACTCCGCCAGCTTTGCCAGGAGATGCATGATCTTTACGTCAGCTTCGATGTGAAAGATCTGCAAAAAGAGATGTTTCGCAAGGCGAGTTTCCCGGCGGTTGCCGTCAACCCGCAGGATGCCCATCAGGAGTATATTCGCGGCAACGTGGAGCTGGTGCGTATCAGTGAGGCGGAAGGACGGATTGCGGCAGAAGGAGCGCTGCCGTACCCGCCTGGTGTGCTATGCGTGGTGCCTGGTGAAGTGTGGGGCGGCGCGGTACAACGCTACTTCCTGGCGCTGGAAGAGGGCGTCAATTTGCTGCCAGGTTTCTCGCCGGAGCTGCAGGGGGTCTACTCCGAGACAGATGCCGATGGGATTAAGCGTTTATACGGCAATGTGTTGAAACAGTCCTCTGCGGTCTGATGCCCTCACCCCGGCCCTCTCCCACAGGGAGAGGGCGGATAGCCCGGATGCCGCTTACTAATCCGGGATACGTTCAGGTGAGGTGAAAACCGCGAAACCTATACCCCTTCGCCCGCACGGCGGTACATCCTGCGTGGATGCCCAATCTTGCCATATTGCATCTCAACCGATAAAAAACCGGACTCCACGCCGTGCTCCAGGTAGCGGCGGGCGGTGGTCTTACTGAGCCCCGTCTCCGTCACCACTTCATCCACGGAAAAACAGCGCTCACCCGCATCGGCAAACAGGGTCTGTACGCGAGACAGCGTATTCTCCTCGATCCCTTTACTGCCGTTATCCAGCTTGTAGTTCTTTGCCTGCAACTGATACAGCGAATCCACGTTCTGCTGATCGACAATCTTCCACACCCGTTGCTGCTCGGTGAACTGCACAAAACGTTCCAGTGACTGGCTCAGACGTTTCCACGACACCGGTTTAAGAATGTAATCAAACGCGCCGTTGCGAATCGCCTGGCTACAGGTATCCATGTCACTGGCGGCGGTAATGAAAATAACCGAACAGTTGGCGCGAATGATCATCGGGTCGCTAATCAGCGTAATCCCTTTGCCATCCGGCAGATAATTATCGAGCAACACCAGTTGTGGTTGCTTACTGGCGAGCAGCGCCTTCGCTTCTGCCAGGGATGTGGCGATACCCACCAGCCGCAATCGTGGATGCTTACCAATCAGTTCTGCATGGAGCTGCGCCAGCTCGTTTTCATCTTCTACTATCAGCACATCTATCTGTTCATGTCGCATAATTCTGATCTTCCAGAGTCGGAGCGGGGCGTTGTATCTGACCCGTTTCCGGAATAAATAAAGAGAAAATCGTTCCGCGCGGCGCGTTATCAGAAACCTCAATGGTACCGCCCACCTGCGTGACATAGCTGGAGATCAGATACAGGCCGATGCCATGATCGCCGTTGCGTTTCGTTGTCATCCCTCGGTCAAAAATGCGATCCCGAATGGACGGGTCGATCCCGATGCCGCGATCTGCCACTTCAATAATCAGCTCGCGCTCATTTTGCAGGATCAAGACCTCAACGGGCTCGTGCGGCAACGCGGCGCGTTGCGTTGCTTCAATGGCGTTATCCAGCAGGTTACCAATAATCGATATCAGTTCGGCTTCCACCAGCAGGTGCGCGGGGCGCGACATCTGGCAGCCAGGGTCAAAAACCAACTCTACCCCTTTTTCCCTTGCGCGGGCCGCTTTACCCAGCAGCAAACCGCACAATGTAGGGGAGCTAAAACGTGACGAAATAAAGTCGAGCAGCTCCTGCGCATGCTCCGACTGGGCCTGAAGATAACGAATCGCCTCGTCGTAGCGTTCCATATGCAGCAGGCCGGAAAGTGTCGTCATCCGGTTAAGCTGCTCGTGGCGCATGATACGCAGGTTATCGACATAACGTTTCACCTGGCTCAACTGGGCGCTGAGGCTGTCGATTTCATTACGATCGCGAAAGGTAATGACCCAACCTTGCAGCTTATCTTCCAGCATAATGCGCACACGGCTGGCAATGACTGTCGCGTGATTAAAACGGCAGATCTCATCGTGTGTATCTTTCGCCAGCATCGCACTGCGGGAGAAAAAGGGCACGGCCGGAATCACGTCGGAGATCAATTGCCCCCGCAGTTCGCGCGTGGGTTGGCTCAGATTGAGCAATGTTCTCGCGGCCTGGTTTATCACCTCGATGCGCAGATTGCTGTCGATGGCGATCACCCCTTCGTAAATCGACTCCATCATCGCTTTTTGCTGGCGCACCAGCAGGCCGATTTCTCGCGGCTCCAGTGAAAAGATCTGCTTCTTGATACTGCGGGTAAAGAACCACGAGAAGATAAACAGTGCCGCTAACAGCAGTACGGCGGCAATAAAGATATTGATTGCCTTGCCGAGGGTAATGGTATCGAGATAGCTGGTCAGATAACCCACGGAAACAATACCAATCACCTTGCCTGCGTCATTGAATATCGGTGCTTTGCTGCGTAAGGAAATACCCAGGCCGCCCTGGCGGATAGTGGTCAGGCTTTTACCCTGTAACACTTCCTGATTATCGCCCCCGACCAGCGTAGTCCCCACACGGTCATCATAAACCGAATGGAATAGATGAATGCCTTTATCATCGCCAATGACAATAAAACTGGCATCGCTGCGATCGACTACTTGTTGCATAAATTCTGCAATCGCGGGAATATCTTTTTCCGCAACCGATTTGCGTAAATTCGGAATTATCGCTATTTCTTCAGCTTGTATTTTTGCTCGCGTACTCATTTCCTGATAAAGCTGGCGACCGACATCGATATAATAATAACCACCCAGTAAGATGAACAAACCGGAGAAAAACAGTACCAGCGAAATAAAGAGCTTAATCTGGAAGGAAACTTTCATGGTGTGGTACGCACAGAGCAACAAAAACGGTAATGTAACATCTTTCCTGTTGACAGTGGCGAGTTTACTGGAAACTTGTGATCCCTTGCACACCTGATGCTGACTGGCGACGTTAAAGAAACAAAGACTTTCTGGAAATGTTATTAACTTGTTTTTTTATTTAAAAAAACCATAAAAACCACGGAAATAATTACGGCATTAATCACACTAAATTAAAGAAACCATAAAAACCATAGGTGCCATTAAAACTTCGGTTTTATTATGCTGCGCCTCACATAACGTAAAAACCTGGCCCTTTAAGCTACAAATGCAAAATAACCAAGGGGCTTAATTATGAGCACAACTGACGATTCTTTTTCTATTACCTCTGAGTCGCTATCGATTCAAAAACCATCATTGAAAGACAGATGGTGGCACATTATGGATACCTGGAAAGTCGGGATTATTCCATTGCCGTTGTTTTTACTTGCTGGTGCATTAATCGCCATCGATTGTCTGGGCGGTAAATTACCCAGCGATATCGTTGTGATGGTCGCAACGCTGGCGTTTTTCGGCTTCGCCTGTGGTGAGTTCGGTAAACGCCTGCCGATTATCGGTAAACTGGGTGCGGCGGCGATTTGCGCTACCTTCATCCCTTCTGCAATGGTCTATTATGGCCTGCTGCCGGATGTGGTTGTCGAGTCCACCACCAAGTTCTACAAATCCACTAACATTCTGTACCTCTATATCTGCTGCATTATTGTCGGCAGTATTATGAGCATGAATCGCACCACGCTGATTCAGGGCTTCCTGCGTATTTTCTTCCCGATGCTGTGTGGCGAAATCGTCGGCATGCTGGTTGGGATGGGCGTGGGGCTGCTGCTCGGTCTCGAACCGTTCCAGATCTTCTTCTTTATCATTCTGCCAATCATGGCGGGTGGTGTGGGTGAAGGCGCCATTCCGCTTTCTATCGGTTACGCCACCATTCTGCATATGGATCAGGGCGTTGCGCTGGGTCGCGTACTGCCGATGGTAATGCTTGGCGGCCTGACTGCCATCATTATCTCTGGCTGTCTGAACCAACTGGGTAAACGCTTCCCGCACCTGACTGGTGAAGGTCAGTTGATGCCGAATCGTGATAACACCGATGAGAAAACCCCTGCTACGCCTGCGTTCAGCGGTAAAGCTGACGTCACCACTATCGCATCCGGTGCGCTGCTGGCCGTGCTGCTGTACATGCTGGGTATGCTGGGCCACAAACTGATTGGTCTGCCAGCGCCGGTTGGCATGCTGTTTATGGCGGTGCTGGTCAAACTGGTTCACGGCGTATCGCCGAAGATCCTCGAAGGTTCTCAGGTCGTTTACAAATTCTTCCAGACCTCTGTGACTTACCCAATCCTCTTCGCTGTGGGCGTGGCTATCACCCCGTGGCAGGAGCTGGTACACGCATTCACCCTCACTAACCTGTTGGTGATTGTCAGCACCGTGTCTGCGCTGGTCGCCACGGGCTTCTTCGTAGGTAAAAAAATCGGTATGCATCCGATTGATGTCGCCATCGTCTCCTGCTGTCAGAGCGGGCAGGGTGGCACCGGGGATGTTGCCATCCTCACTGCAGGTAACCGTATGAGCCTGATGCCGTTCGCCCAGATCGCTACCCGTATCGGCGGCGCGATCAACGTCTCGGTATCACTGCTGGTTCTCGGCAACTTCCTCGTCTGATTCATGTGTTACAGGAACTGATATGAAACTCGCAAGCTTTGTCCATCAGGGGATCCGCAGTTACGGGATCGTGAAGGCGGATGGTGTGATCAATCTGGGACGCCGTCTGGGCGATCGTTACAGCGATCTGAAATCGTTGCTCGCTGCCAACGCGTTAAATGAAGCGCAGCAGTTGTCTGGTGAAAAACCGGATCTGAGCTTCGATGCGCTGGAATTTCTGCCGGTGATTGATAACCCAGGGAAAATTCTTTGCGTCGGCATGAACTATGCCGACAAACGTAAAGAGTTTGATCAGCACAACCCGGCACCGACGCTGTTCGTCCGTTTTGCCGATTCGCAAACCGGCCACCAGACTCCGGTACTCAAACCGCGTCACTCCAGCGAGTTTGATTACGAAGGTGAACTGGCGGTGATCATCGGCAAAAGCGGAGAGAACATCTCCCGTGAAGAGGCATTGAGCCACGTTGGCGGTTATAGCTGCTATATGGACGGTTCTGCACGCGACTGGCAGCACACCTGGTTTACCGCCGGTAAAAACTGGCGTCAGACCGGTGCGTTCGGTCCGTGGATGACCACGGCGGATGAGATTCCGGATCCGCATAGTCTGGCGATCCGCACCTGGCTGAATGGCCGCATGGTGCAGGAAGACAACACCGCCAGCATGATCCACAAAGTGGCGGAGCTTATCGAGTACATCAGTACCTTCACGCGCCTGAATGCTGGCGATGTGATCATCACCGGTTCACCGGGTGGCGTTGGCAAAAAACGTAATCCACCGCTGTTCATGAACGCGGGCGATCGCATCGAAGTGGAGATCGAGAATATCGGTCATCTCAGCAATGTGATTATGGACGCGCCAGCCTTATCGCTGTCGCCCATGCACTAAGGAACGCGGCGGATTTATGCAAGCACAACCTCCCATTGATTTTCGCATTGCGGATGTCACAAGCGGCGCGCAGCGTTTTACGCAGATTCGTAATCTGCTCGCGGACAGCGGCTTAGGCATGGACAACGATATCACCACTTTCGTTGAAGCCTGGTCGGGACGCCGGCTGGTGGGTTGTGCGGGCCTGGCCGCCAATGTCATCAAATGTGTGGCGGTAGATGAAAACCTGCGCGGAGAAAATCTTAGCGCCCGTTTGCTGGCTGAGGTGGAACACCTCGCGCTGTCACGGGGCCATTTTCATCTGTTCCTCTGTACGCGCCCCTGTAACAAGGAGCGCTTTGCACACAGCGGATTCTGGCCTATTGCGCAGAGCGGCAACAACGCGGTGTTAATGGAAAACACGCCCTTTGGCATCAGCCGTTACTGCCGCTCATTGCAGCCTTATCGCGTAGAAGGAAAGCGCGTTGGGGCTATCGTGATGAACGCTAATCCGTTCACCCTTGGGCACCGCCATCTGGTGGAACAAGCGGCGCATTCCTGCGACCACTTACATCTGTTCGTGGTTCAGGAGGATGCGTCGTTTTTCCCCTTCACCGACCGTCTGGACATGGTACGGGCAGGGGTCGCTCATCTGCCAAACGTGACCGTTCACAAGGGATCGGAATACATCATTTCGCGGGCGACATTTCCGGCCTATTTCCTCAAAGAGACCGGCAAGGTGCAGCAGGCGTGGAGCGAAATCGATCTGCTGATTTTTCGCGACCACATCGCCCCCGCGCTGGGTATTACCCATCGATTTATCGGCTCAGAGCCGTTTTGCGATATTACGCGCCAGTACAACCAGACTATGCACCGCCTGCTTACAGGCGCGGTAGAGGTGGTGGAGATCCCGCGCATCAAAGCCACGGGCAATGCCATCTCTGCCTCGGAAGTTCGTCGTCTACTTAAGACGCACCAGTTTTCCCGTATTCGGGAAATAGTACCGGATACCACTTTCGTGCATCTCGAAACGCACTACAGCGCGGAAGTCGCTTAAAAAACTCAGGAAATAAATTATGAAAATTGTTAGGGAGGCGCTGGCCGGGACTATGGAGTCCAGCGACCTGATGGTGAAAATAGCCCCCGCTGATGGCGAGCTGGACATCGTCATCCACAGTGAAGTGATTAAGCAGTTTGGCGATCAAATTCGCCATGTGGTGACCACCACGCTGCGCGCCATGGAAGTCCACCAGGGACTGATCATTATTGAAGATAAAGGTGCGCTGGACTGTGTGATCCGCGCCCGCCTACAGAGCGCGGTATTACGCGCCAGTGACAGTGACAATATTGACTGGGAGAAACTGCAATGAAAAAGCTTCGTCGTAGCATGCTGTTTCTCCCAGGCGCCAACGCCGCCATGCTTTCCAACTCGTTTATTTACCGCCCGGACTCCATCATGTTTGACCTGGAAGATGCCGTGGCGCTGCGTGAAAAAGACACTGCGCGTCTGCTGGTCTTTCATGCGCTGCAACACCCGATGTACGAAGACATCGAAACCGTCGTTCGTATCAACCCGCTCAATACCCCGTTTGGCCTGAAAGATCTGGAAGCCGTGGTCCGCGCCGGGGTGGATGTGGTTCGTCTGCCAAAAACCGACACGCCGGAAGATATTTACGAACTCGAACGCCATCTTGAACGCATCGAAATGGCCTGCGGGCGTGAAATTGGATCCACGAAGGTGATGGCGGCGATCGAATCCGCGATCGGCGTTATCAATGCCGTGGCGATCGCGCGCAGTTCTCAGCGTCTGATCGGCATCGCGCTGGCGGCGTTTGACTACGTGATGGACATGCAAACCGAACGCGGCGACGGCACCGAGCTGTTCTACGCCCGCTGTGCCGTACTGCATGCGGCACGTGCCGCCGGGATCGACGCCTTTGACGTGGTGTGGTCGGACGTAAATGACGAAGCCGGTTTCCTGCGCGAAGTTGATCTGATCCGCAAAATGGGCTTTAACGGCAAGTCGCTGATCAACCCGCGCCAGATCGATCTGCTGCACAACGCGTATGCGCCAACGCAGCACGAAGTGGATCACGCGAAGTTAGTGATCGAAGCCGCAGAAGAGGGCGAACGCAACGGGCTGGGCGTGGTGTCGCTGAACGGTAAGATGATCGACGGCCCCATTATTAATCATGCGCGAATGGTGCTGGAACGTGCCGCCGCGTCCGGCGTGCGTCGGTAAGGACAGAACAATGAATCAGACAGAGCTTCTCCACGTTAACTTTCCGCATCTGCGCGATTTAAAACCGTTCGATAGCGCCCATGCCAGCACGCCGTGGCTTGCCGATCTCGACAGCAAACATAACCGCAAATTGTGCGCCACCCTGGAAGATGCCATTGCCCGCAGTGGCCTGAAAGACGGCATGACCATTTCGTTCCACCATGCGTTTCGCGAAGGCGACCGGGTGATCAACAACGTGGTGGAAATCCTGGCGCGACTGGGCTTTAAAGATCTGACGCTGGCTTCCAGCTCGCTGATGACCTGTAACGAAAGCCTGATTGAGCATATCAAAAACGGCGTTATCACCCGTATCTACACCTCCGGCATGCGCGGCAAACTGGCGGATGCGATTTCCCACGGCCTGATGGTGGAGCCGGTGCAAATCCACTCGCACGGTGGCCGCGTGAAACTGCTGCAGGATGGCGAGCTGAATATCGATGTCGCCTTCCTCGGCGTACCGTGCAGCGACGAGTTTGGTAACGCTAACGGCACCCAGGGGAAATCCTGCTGTGGTTCGCTGGGTTATGCCATGGTCGATGCGCAGTTCGCTAAAAAAGTGGTGTTGCTGACCGAAGAGCTGGTGCCGTTCCCGAACATGCCAGCCAGCCTGGTACAGGATCAGGTGGATTACATCGTGCAGGTCGAGAGCGTAGGCGACCCGGCGAAAATCAGCGTTGGCGCGGCGCGCGTGACCAGCAACCCGCGTGAACTGATGATTGCCCGTTATGCGGCGGATGTTATCGAGCATTCCGGCTATTTCAAAAATGGTTTCTCCATGCAGACGGGTTCCGGTGCGGCTTCAACGGCCTGTACACGTTTTATGGAAGAGAAAATGGAACGTCTCGGCGTGAAGGCAAGCTTTGCGCTGGGCGGTATCACCGGTGGTCTGGTCTCGCTGCACGAAAAAGGTCTGGTGGCAAAACTGCTGGATACGCAGTGCTTTGACAGTGAGGCGGCAGCATCGCTGGCGCGTAACCCGAACCACGTGGAAATCTCTACCAACGTTTACGCCAACCCTGGCAGCAAAGCGGCCTGCTGTGACCAACTGGACGTGGTTATCCTCAGTGCGCTGGAGATCGACGTTGACTTCAACGTCAACGTTATCACCGGTTCCGATGGCGTGATGCGCGGCGCATCCGGCGGCCACTGTGACGTTGCAGCGGCAGCGAATTTGACCATTGTTGTGGCACCGCTTCTGCGCAGCCGCATCCCGACCGTTGTAAAACGCGTCACCACGCTGCTAACGCCGGGCGAAAGCATTGATGTGCTGGTCACCGACCACGGCATCGCGGTGAACCCGGCACGTCCGGAAATCCGCGAGCGCCTGGTGAATGCCGGGCTGAAAGTGGTGGATATCGAAGCCCTGTACGCGCGTGCGATCTCGCTGACCGGGACACCGAAACCCATTGAATTCACCGACCGTATCGTCGGGGTGATTCGCTATCGTGACGGCAGCGTGATTGACGTTGTGCGTCAGGTGAAGGAGAACATCTAATGACATTACTGACGCCCGTAAGAGCGGGCGTCAGCCTTGAAGCGCTGCTGACGGCGAAAGAAAACCGTGCAGCGCGCCAGGCTGACTGGCTCACTCATTATCACCATCCGGTTATCTCCCTGACGCTGGTCACCCCCGGCGCGCAGAAAGACAGTATCCGTTACCGTAACACCATGGGGGTGGCGCTACAGGCGTGCGATCAACTGCTGTGGCAGAATCACTGGCCAGTGCTGGATCGCCAGGTACTGTGGTTGCCGACCGGTGCGGAAGCTCTGTGGTGTGTTGACCATGCCGCGGCGGAAATTAAAGCCCAGTGTATTGAACTGGAACAGACGCATCCGCTTGGCAGACTGTGGGATTTTGATGTGATATGCCCGAAAAACGGTCAGGTGGGACGTCAGTCTCTGGATCTCAGCACCCGACGCTGCCTGGTCTGCGATGAACCTGCCCACGGTTGCGCCCGTTCGCGCCGTCATCCCATGGAAGAGGTTGTGTCACGTGTGGAGACCCTGATCGATGGCTGGTTCGCTCGCGACTAAACTCGCCCGTTTTGATGTCTGGGCGCTGGCCGCCACGGCACTGCGTCTTGAAGTCAATCTCACCCCCAAACCGGGGCTGGTGGACATGGCGAACAACGGTTCGCACAGCGATATGGATCACGCGTTATTTTTACGCAGTATCGATGCCATCACCCCCTGGTTTCGCGTCTTCGAAAAAGCCGGGTTCGAGCATGCTTTAAAACCCGCCAGCGAACAGTTGCGCTTATTGCGCCCGGCAGGAATGGCCTGCGAACAGGCTATGTTCGAGGCGACCGACGGTGTAAATACCCATAAAGGCGGCATCTTTTCCCTGGGGCTGATCTGCTTTGCGGCGGGGCGTTTACGCGGTCTGAACCGTCTGGTCTGTGCACAATCGGTCTGTCAGCAGGTGGCTGAGATCTGCAAAGGGCTGGTGGCGCGAGAGCTGGCTTCCCGCACGCATGCGACAACGGCGGGTGAAAAACAGTATCAACAGTTTGGCCTGACCGGCGCGCGCGGTGAGGCGGAACTGGGCTTTCCCACGATACGCCAACATGTGCTGCCGTACTGGTATCAGGAGGCGGGTGAACGGCGTTTTCACCATGCGCTGCTGCGCTTAATGGCGATAAATCCCGACAGTAATCTGGTCTCCCGCGGCGGTATCGACGGGTTGTGCTATGTGCAGGAATATGCGCAGACGCTGTTAAAAAACGGCTGGAACATTGCGCGCCTGCAAGAGATGGATAAGGCATTAATCAGTCGCAATCTCAGCCCCGGCGGCAGCGCCGATCTGCTGGCGGTCTCGTATGTGCTGGCGACACTGGGCTAGCGGCAGAGGCTAACCGGCAGACATAAAAAAGCCCGGTGGCATCACGCGCACCGGGCAGGCATTAAATCAGTCAGGCTTATGCTTTCTGCACGACGCCAGCCGCTTGCGGAACATGTTTGTATTTGAACATCGCCATGAACGCAAAGGCCAGAACCACAGAGTAACCGGCGAAAATCAGCCACACGGTTTTCCAGTCGGTTGCGCCTGCAACGGTGTACATCTCAACCACTTTACCGCTCGCCATACCGCCCAGGATACAGCCGAAGCCGTTGGTCATCATCAGCAGCATACCCTGCGCACTGGCGCGGATAGCCGGGTTCACTTCTTTCTCGACAAATACAGAACCGGAGATGTTGAAAAAGTCGAACGCACAACCGTAAACGATCATGGAGAGAACCAGCAGGACGGTGCCGAACGGGGTCGGATCGCCGTAAGCGAACAGGCCGAAACGCAGCATCCAGGCAACGATACTCATCAGCATGACGTTCTTGATGCCGTAACGGCCCAGGAAGAACGGAATCGCCAGGATAAAGACAGTTTCTGAAATCTGCGAGATAGACATCAGCACGGAGGCGTGCGTCACGATGAAGCTATTCGCGAACAGCGGATTTGAGTCGAAGCTGTGCAGGAAGGTGTTACCAAACATATTGGTAATCTGCAGTTCCGCGCCCAGCAGCATGGAGAAGATAAAGAAAATCGCCATGCGTTTGTTTTTGAACAGCGCGAAGGCGTTCAGGCCCAGCATTTCCACCCAAGTCTGGTTTTTCTGGGTGTTGCTTACCGGCATGTGCGGCAGGGTCAGGGAGAACAGGCTCAGCACCAGGGAGAGTGCGGCACCGATATAGAGCTGCATATGGCTCAGTTCGAAGCCAGAGAAGCTCACCGCCCACATCGCCAGGATAAAGCCAATGGTGCCCCAGATACGAATCGGTGGGAAGTCCGTAACGATGTCATAACCGGCGTTTTGCAGGCGCGCGTAGGAGATGGTGTTGACCAGGCCCAGCGTGGGCATATACGCCAGCGAGTTGAGCAGGATAACCGCAAACATCGCACCCGGTGTGGTCACGCCAGCGGCGATAAACAGGGTAATAGCGCCCACCAGATGGCAGATAGCGTAAACCCATTTCGCGCTCAGCCACTTATCGGCCACGATACCCAGCAACGCAGGCATAAAGACCGAGGCAATACCCAGGGAGCTATAGACCGCGCCAATTTCCGCACCCTGGAATTTCAGGGTGACAAACATATAAGAGCCGAGCGTAGTCAGCCAGCTCCCCCACAGGCAGAACTGCAGGAAGATAATCACTTTAAGCTGCAGCTTAAGATTCATGTTAGTTTCCTCACCGAAGGCGTCTGATATACCTGTCATATTTCAGGCTGCATGTGCGTTGGCTTTTCTCACTTATCTCAGTCACTTACCAGAGTAAGCTCCTGGGGATTCGCTGCGTTGCCGCCATCCTGCAACTCGAATTATTTAGGGTATAGATGTTGGAATTAAGACAATTACTGTTGTTATGTGAGGCGATTCTATCATCGAAGTTGGGGCGAGATTGTTACATCCGACATATAAATGCAAACTTGATATGGTTGCAGTCGAATATAGTGACGTTCGTCACATTTGTATGCGGGGGACATCCGTGTTCAAAGGGAATTCTTATCCCCTCCCGCTAAACGGAAGGGGATAAGTCACCTCTTACTTCGTGCGACGATAGCTTTTCTGCGCGGTATTCACTTTATAAAGGTAGTTACGTGACTCCGCAGAAGGGTGGCGAGTGGTCAGGGTGGAATAGACATCGCCCGGCGCCATCGTGTTGATGATATTCGCGGCCTGCACTTTGTCGCTGGAGAAGACGCGCAGAACGCTACCCGCACCGCCATTGTAAGCGGTGATGACGGCATAACGGCGCGAGGTGGGGTTGGTTATCCCGGAAAGATAGACATTATTGAGCATCGCCAGGTAAGCCGTGCCGGTATCGATATTGCTTTCCGGATCGAACAGATAGCTGCGACTCGGTGTACCGGATTTGCCCTGCGCGCGGAACACATCACGACCAGCGCTATGCTGCACCACCTGCATCAGCCCCAGCGCGTCGGAGCGGCTGACCGCATAAGGGTTAAATGACGATTCAGTCTGCATAATGGCCAGAATCAGCGATTCGTCAACGCCGTAGCGACGAGCGGCCTGATGTACCATGCCAACATATTTATGCGCACGTTTATCCAGATGGTTTGGCACCAGATTAAACGTCACGCTGTAAATGATTTTTAACCCGACGCTGCGTTTTTGCAGCCGCGTTTTCAGCAGGTAATCCGCGAAGCTGGTAGCACGCCCCATCCAGCGAATGGGCTGGCCCGTGTTATCCACCACCTGGCCATACAGGAACGGCTCTTTGGATATCTGGATATCATCCGCGTCGGAATAGAGATCGATAGAGCCCGGATCATCACCCATTAACAGGGTTTTGATAATGGCCTGGCGTAAATGTGCCGTAGGGTCTGTGCCGGAGATGGTCTCGACGGTGATGGTGCCTTCGTCGAAGTTGATGTGGCTTCGGGTTTGGTACTGATCGGTGTACTTGACGTAATCTTTTGGACCGGCAATCAGTACTTCGCTAAATCCCCATAAGTTCTCGATATTGTGGGCGAACTGCCCCATTAAAATGTCAAAACCGTTGGTATCTTTAACCCAGGCTTCGTTATAGGTCTCGCCATTTTTATTTGAGCTGGAACAAGAAATAAGCAACGGCGCAATGATCGCTAGCGCTAAAAATTTTTTCATCATTCCGGAAGTATTGTTGGTTGCACAAATGACCCTGAATCAGGCCGCAGACGGCGGAACATCGCTGCGGCCATGCATTTATTTTTTATCTTCCGGCGTATAGCCTTCAATATGCACATCTTTGCCTTCGAACAGGTAACTCACCATTTCCTGTTCAAGCAGTTTGCGATGCTCAACGTTCATCATGTTGAGTTTCTTTTCGTTGATCAGCATCGTCTGCTTTTTCTGCCACTGGGACCAGGCTTCTTTGGAGATTTCGTTATAAATACGCTTACCCAGTTCCCCCGGATAGAGCTGAAAGTCTTGCCCCTCTGCATCACGTTGCAGGAAGGTACAGAAAATAGTGCGGCTCATAAATAGTCCTCTTTACTCGGCGCGGCGTTACATCGCCACGCCGATGCGTAATTGTTGTAACAGGCGCTCCACGGGGGCTGCCAGGCCCACTGACGGCGGCTGCGCTAAGTTATACCAAAGACCTGTACCTTCATCCATGCAAGAACTGAACGAGGACACGGTAAGCCACATAGGCACAATATCCAGATGGAAATGGCTGAACGTGTGGCGAAACGCAATCAGTTGGCTGAGATTATCGGCCTTAATCTGATGTTGCGCCAGCCAGTCATGTAATGACGCTTCATCTTCAAACTGCGGGAAACAGAACAAGCCGCCCCATAACCCAACCGGTGGACGCTGTTGCAGGAAGACCTGATCGCCATGTTGCATCAACAGGAAATATGCGGTGCGCTCCGGCAGCGTTTGTCTGGGCTTTTTGCCAGGATACTCGGCCCATGAGTGGTTCGCGTAGGCAATACAGCCTGTTTGCAGTGGGCAAAGCGCGCATTTGGGTTTTGAACGTGTACAGACCATGGCGCCTAAGTCCATCATCGCCTGGTTAAACTGTTCCACCCCTTTGGCCGGGGTCACCTGTTCAGCCAGCTCCCACAGACGTTTCTCCACCTCTTTCTTGCCCGGCCAGCCTGCAACCGCGTAGCAACGCGCAAGAACGCGCTTCACGTTGCCGTCGAGGATCGCAAAGTGTTTACCCAGTGATAAAGAAAGAATGGCGCCGGCAGTTGAACGTCCAACACCTGGCAGTGCGGCAACCTCTTCAAAGGTTTGCGGGAAGACGCCGCCATGCAGTTCGGCCACCTGTTTTGCCGCTTTGTGCAGATTACGCGCACGGGCGTAATAGCCGAGCCCGGTCCATAAATGCAGCACTTCATCAAGCGGCGCATTAGCCAGGTCGGTGACGGTGGGAAACCGTGCCATAAAACGCTCAAAATAAGGGATGACAGTTGCGACCTGGGTCTGTTGCAACATCACTTCGGATAGCCATACTTTGTAAGGCGTTTTTTCAATTTGCCAGGGCAGGGTCTTACGCCCGTATTTGTCGTACCAGCCCAGAACCTGGGTTGAAAATTGAGACGCTTGCATGGTCACCAACATCGCGTTAACAGGGGGGCTGATTGCAGCACAGCGGCATGAACGTGTAAACCGGAACTTTCCGGTGCTTTCATCTTGCATACTGTATCGAACTTTGGATAATGCCCGTTTCCTGAACACTCTCACAAGCAGACTTATTTATGAATAACGACGTCATCTCACCAGAATTTGATGAAAACGGCCGCCCGCTGCGCCGTATCCGCAGCTTTGTCCGCCGCCAGGGGCGCCTGACCAAAGGGCAACAGCACGCGCTTGATAATTACTGGCCGGTGATGGGCGTTGAGTTTGCTGAGCAGCCGCTCGATTTTGCCGCCCTGTTTGGCAATAGCGGGCCGGTGACGCTGGAGATTGGCTTCGGTATGGGTGCTTCGCTGGTGGAAATGGCGAAAACCCGTCCTGAGCAGAACTTTTTAGGTATTGAAGTGCATTCACCGGGCGTGGGGGCATGCCTCTCTTCGGCACATGAAGAGGGCGTCGGGAACCTGCGCGTGATGTGTCATGACGCCGTCGAAGTGCTGCACAAAATGATTCCTGACAATTCATTAAACATGGTTCAGCTCTTTTTCCCTGACCCGTGGCATAAAGCACGTCATAATAAGCGCCGTATCGTTCAGGTGCCGTTTGCTGAACTGGTGAAGAGCAAGCTGAAACTGGGCGGCGTGTTTCATATGGCGACAGACTGGGAAGCCTACGCAGAGCACATGCTGGAAGTTATGTCCTCTATTGAGGGTTATCAGAACCTGTCGTCGACTAAAGATTATGTGCCGCGCCCGGATTCGCGCCCGGTAACCAAATTTGAACAACGTGGTTATCGTCTTGGCCACGGCGTATGGGACTTAATGTTCGAGAGGGTAAAATAATGGCAAAGAACCGTAGTCGTCGTCTGCGTAAAAAGATGCACATTGACGAGTTTCAGGAGATCGGTTTTTCCGTCAAATGGCGTTTTCCGGAAGGCACCACTGAAGAACAGATTGATAAGCTGGTCGATGAGTTTATCAGCGAAGCCGTTGAAGCTAACGGTTTGATCTTTGGCGGTAGCGGTTTCCTGGCTTGGGAAGGTCTGGTCTGCAAACCGAACATTGGTCATTGCACCGAAGAGGACCGGGCGCTGATTCGTAAGTGGCTTGAGGAGCACAAATTCGAAGAGGTCAGCGTCAGCGAACTTTTCGATATTTGGTGGGACTAAGAATGAAAGGGCCGGCAATTGCCGGCCCATTTTGTCTCTACAGGAGTGGTTATGATGCGCAAGACGCTACTGGCGGTAGCACTGACGGCAACGGCTTTTGCCGCGAATGCGGATTACAAATGTAGCGTGAACCCGCGTGATGATGTGATTCTAAGCCCGCAAACCGTCCAGGTGAAAGGCGAAAACGGTAATCTGATCTTAACGCCGGAAGGTAACGTGACCTTCAACGGTAAACAGTATTCGCTGAGCGCCGCACAACGCGAGCAGGCAAGGGATTATCAGTCCGAATTGCGCAGCGCGCTGCCATGGATTGATGAAGGTGCTCGCTCACGCGTAGAGAAAAGTCGCGTGGCGCTGGACCAAATCATCGTCAAGGAAGTGGGCGAGAGCAGCAATATGCGTGGCCGCCTGACCAAGCTGGATGCCCAGCTTAAAGAGCAGATGAACAAAATTATTGAGCATCGCAGCGATGGCCTGACGTTCCACTATAAAGCGGTTGATGACGTGCAGGCTAATGGTCAACAACTGGTGAACCAGGCGATGGGCGGTATTCTGCAGGACAGCATTAACGAGATGGGCGCCAAAGCGGTACTGAAAGGCGGCGGCAACCCGCTGCAGGGTGTGCTCGGTAGTCTCGGCGGTTTGCAGACCGCCATCCAGAACGAGTGGAAAAACCAGGAAGCGGATTTCCAGCAGTTCGGTAAAGATGTGTGTAGCCGCGTTGTGTCGCTGGAAGCTAACCGTAAAGCGCTGGTGAGCGGGCTTAAGTAAGGTTCTGTTATTTCTCTTCTGTCTTTTCCCCTCACCCTAACCCTCTCCCCGGAGGGGCGAGGGAACCGATAGTGCGATTTGAGACTACGGTGCTGATTTCCCCCTCTCCCTTTTAGGGAGAGGGCCGGGGTGAGGGTAACAGCATTTGCAGCGCCTTAAATATCCGCTCCAGCACGGCCTCTTCGTTTTGCCAGAGTTCATTGTTCCAAAACCGCATGATCATCCAGCCTTTTTTGTTTAACCATACCGTTCGCTGAACATCATATTCGTACCGCTCATCATGCTGACCACCATCCAGTTCAATGGCAAGCCGTGCCTCGCAGCAGGCGAAATCAAGAATGTAATGACCGACAGGGTGCTGCCGACGAAACTTGTAACGAGAAAATCGGCGGCTGCGTAACAGATACCAAAGCCGTCTTTCTTCTTGTGTCAGTTCGCGTCTGAGTTGTTTTGCATGTGAGCGTATTATTTCCATCCCCACACTCTGCCACTCTCTCCCTGTTTCACCACAACCTTCTGCTGACACTGGAACCCGCCTTCCAAATAATTGTCCTATGACTCGAAAGGTTATTAATGGATGAGACATTAAAAGGATTTTTGACGATGAAAATGAAATGGGCCGCAGGACTGGCGGCGTTGATACTTCTGTCGGGCAGCGTGCTGGCCGATAGCAATATCCCGACCGATGAGGTGCTGAAAAAGCAATTTAACCAGGCGCAGGAAGGGCTAATGCAACTGGACAGCATCACATTGCGCCTGCTTGATTCGCACGGTAACCAAGCGACCTATGCCGCCGAAGGCGATATCTCCGCCACGGAAGATCTCTATTCCATGGTCGGTATGGCCGGAAACTATCAGTTTATGGAGCAGACCTGGACCAAAGGGCGCCCGGTGAAGTTCTCGGCGATGGTCAAGGCGGTGGGGACAAAAGATTCCGGCTGGACCACCGAGTTCTTCTCTATGCAGATGGCGGCGAAACCTGCCGGGTATCCGAAACCGGACATTAACAATAAAGAGAAGTATCTGGTGATCACCGACAGCGATTTTTATCCCCGCCTCGCCAAAATTGAAGCCGACAGGGCCGCCCAGAAAAAAGCGCTGGATAAATCCCTTGAGAAACAAGAGCAGCTCCAAAAGGAGATTGACGCGCTGGACGCCCAAATTGCCGCTTCGTGGGGCAAAGACAAAAACGGCAAACAGTTAACCCGTGATGATGTGCAACACGCGCTGCTGGAGGAGCTTCAGGAGGTGGGCAGGCAGAACGATCCGCTGCATTTTGAAAATAACTACAACAAAACGATTTATGAACCGGCGCTGGCCGAGTGCCAGAAAAAACCGGATTGCGATGCCACACCGCTGCTAAAAGCGCGTGCTACGGCACTCGTGGACCAGCGTCGGGACTATCAACTCAAGTTTCAGCTCAAGCGCGAAGAGGTCATGAAAACCCTGGAGGCTTACGATAAAAAGCGGGAGCCGCTGCGCAAAAAACGTAATGAACTTCGCAGCGAACTGAGCAATTTGGATATCACCAATAGCAAAGCCCGGATGGATTACGAAGGTTGGGAGCGGGACATCGCCGTTATGCGTCGCCAGGGTATTATCAAATAAATCAACCAGCCCGTGTGTGCCGGGCTGGATTCAGATCACTCCCCGGCGAGGAAAATGAAATGGGCCACTGTGGTGGCCCATTTCATTTTTTCGGATTAGAAAGGGCGGTGTTTCTCCCTGTCTGATCGAGTTACATCAAACCCAGTATGCGGGGGAGCCATAGCGAGATTTGCGGTATATAAGTAATCAATGCCAGCGCTACGAGTAGTGCGGCATAAAAAGGAAGTAAAGGCTTAATCAAGTGCTGAATTTTAACGCCCGAAATAGAGCAGCCAACAAACAAGGCACTGCCGACCGGTGGCGTTAATAATCCGATGCACAGGTTCGCAACCATCATGATACCAAAGTGTACCGGGTCCATACCTAAGTCTTGCGCAATAGGCAGGAAAATTGGCGTGAAGATAAGTACCGCTGGGGTCATATCCATAAAAACGCCAACAATAAGAAGAACAAGATTAATTAATAAAAGAATAACCAGCGGATTTTCAGAAATAGACATCAGCGCATCGCTAATCATGTAGGGTACATCTGCATTTGTCATTGCCCATGACATCCCAACGGAAAAACCGATCAGCAATAAAACAATAGATGTTGTTACCACTGATTCAAGGACCAACGACGGTAGCTCACTCCACTTCACTTCGCGATAAACGAAAACTGACAAGATGAAAGTGTAAACCACAGCAATAGCAGATGCTTCTGTTGCGGTAAATACGCCCCCCAGGATGCCACCCATAACAATGATGACCAATAATAGGCTAGGCAACGCAGCAAAAAACGCTGTCAGTGCCTGTTTGAGTGACGGTTTTTCTGAAAGCGGATATCCGCGTCGGCTGGCGATAACCGCACAAACCATCATGATGACCAGCCCCATCAAAATGCCCGGTAAATAACCCGCCATGAACAGCGAGGCAACGGAGACGCCCCCAGCCGTGAGTGAGAAAACGATCAATACATTCGATGGTGGTATTAAGAGGCCGGTAATACAGGACGAAACGTTAATGGCGGTTGAAAGGGTAGGGTCGTAACCCTGTCGGGTCTGGATTGGATGAAGTGTTCCGCCTACCGCTGCCGCTGCGGCAACCGCAGAGCCTGAAATAGAACCAAACATCATATTTGCCAGTACGTTAACATGCCCCAGAGAACCGGGCACGCGGCCAACCATGACCTGCGCAAGGTTAATCAGGCGTAGAGCAATCCCGCCTCGATTCATCAGTGTTCCGGCAAAAATAAAGAAAGGAATAGCCAGTAGGGCAAAATTATCCAGCCCATTAGCCAGCCGCTGTGAAACCGTAATAACGGCAATGTCCCAGGGAAACATAAGGAGCATGGAGCTAACGGTAGAAATACCAATAGCAAATGAAATAGGTACGCCAAGGAAAACCAGGATGAAAAAGGAACCAAATAACGTTAATGCGATATAGCCATCCATTAATCTACTCCTTCGATGGGATTTTTTAGTTTATCCATGCCAACATTTATGAACCACAAGGCGTAGAACATCATTACGATTCCGGTCAGTGGCAAAATAAGATAGACGTAACCCATAGGGATTTGCATCGCGGCTGACACCTGATTGGTTGCCAGCGTTTTGCCGATCAATTTCATTCCCCCCGTTACGATGACTCCGCCAGAAAAAAGGAAAATCAGCAGATTTACTACGATGGTCAATAGGGCCTGTTTACGCGGTTGTAGCGCCATTGACAGAAGATCAATTGACAAATGGCGCTGAGCGCCAACGGTATAGGCTGCACCGAGTAAACCTACCCAAATCATCAGAAAGCGTGCAAGTTCATCGGTTGATGTACTGGGCTGATTGAGAACATAACGACTAAATACTTGCCATACGACGCAAATAACCAGTACGCTCATCACCATAATAGAAAACGCCGCGATCGTGCGATCGACCGCCAGCTTTATGCGGTTAAATATCATCTTTAATTATCCAGGTGAATAAGGGCCAATGACTGGCCCTGGTAGATATTATTCAGCAGCGGCTTCAAATTTTGCTAATAATGCGGCCTGTTTAGGATCTTTTTTAAACTCATCAAACAGAGGTTGCACGGCTGCGCGGAAGGGAGCTTTATCCACTTTCACAATTTTACCACCCTGCGATATTGCCTGAGCACGGGTATCGGCATCGATTTGAGCCCAAAGTTTTTGCTGGTATGTTTCTGAATGCTTAACTGCTTTTTGTAAAATGTCTTTTTGTTCAGGTGTTAATTTGTTCCAGGTTTTAGTTGAAATAACCAGGAAATCAGGAATTGAAGCATGCTCATCTTCCGAAAAGACTTTTGCAATCTCGATATGGCGCGTTTGTACCCACGAAGGTACATTATTTTCCGCTCCGTCTACAACGCCCTGCTGCATGGCAGTATAGACCTCACCAAATGAAATGGGCGTAGGTGAGCCACCCATTAACTCAATCATTTTTATTGTGGTTGGGCTGGCCTGAACGCGTATTTTCAGGCCTTTCAAATCTTCCGGTTTCGTAATGGGCTTCCCGGCATAAAAGCTTCTTGTGCCAGCAACGTAAGCAGAAAGCGCGAAGAAACCTTTGTCTTTTGTAGACTCCATGATTTCTTTACCCACATTACCGAAAACAACGTTATTAAAATGCGCCTGATCTTTAAACAAGAATGGAAGATTATAAATGGCGTATACGTTATCAAAAGATTCAAGATCGCTGGCGGAACCTTTAGTCATATCAAGGGCGCCATTTTGTAATAATTCCAGGGTCTCTCTTGCGCTTCCCATTTGGCTGCTGGGGTAAATGCGGATCGTCATTTTACCATCAGACAGTTTTTTGACTTCTTTAGCCATTTCATCTAAAGCCTGATGTACAACATGGCTTCGCTCAAGGTTATGCGCAAGCTTTAACGTGACTTTATCCTGCGCAATAGCATTCAAAGAAAATAACGAAATAAGCGATGCACACACAAGTGTTTTGGAAAGAGAGAGTTTACTCATTGTTTGGCTCCATGCACATTAATGGTCTATATCTGAAATCAATAATCCTTATTTCTGTATGACATATTATCCTGGTTGTCTGACATCTTTAAGGTGTCTGTCTCACAGTTTTTATTTTTTGTCAGTGTGGATATTTTTAAAAAACGTGAAATATTATCGCGATGAATAAATTGAAATAACAATATTTATTATGGGAATGTATTTGGCCGGTAAGCGGTATAGCCATATCAGTTTTTTAATTGGCGGGGAAACAGGTATCCCGCTTAATACAGCGAGCGGGATAGTTCTGTACATATTATTCGCTCAGGAAAAGTTCCAGCAGGGAGTTGAGGAACAGCTTACCGTGCTCGGTGATTTGCCAGTACTGCTCGCACTCGGTGAGGTAGCCCTGCGCCAGGGCCTCGTCGAGCTGCGAGCGGATCACGCTTTCATCCAGCCCCGTGAACAGCGCGAACTCCGCACGCGGCGCGGCTTCCAGCAAACGAAAGCGGTTCATAAAGAACTCGAACGGCTTATCTGCGGCTTCCACATCGTGCTGGCGCTCAAGGTAGCGACCTTGCATATACCCGCGTGGGTGGCGCGTTTTCGCGGTACGTAAAATGCGCCCATCCGGGAAGGTCACTTTGCCATGCGCACCGCAGCCAATACCCAGGTAATCGCCAAAGCGCCAGTAGTTGAGGTTGTGCTGACACTGGTAGCCCGGTTTCGCGTACGCCGAAGTTTCGTATTGCTGATAGCCCGCGGCGGTCAGTAACTGGTGGCCACGCTCGAAAATATCCCACAGTGCATCGTCATCCGGCAGCACCGGCGGGCGCGAGCCAAACAGCGTGTTGGGCTCGATGGTCAACTGATACCAGGAGAGATGCGGCGGGTTCAGTTCAATGGCCTGGCGCAAGTCGTCCAGCGCCTCTTCCAGCGTCTGATCCGGCAGACCGTGCATCAAATCGAGGTTAAAACTGCGCAGCCGAAGGCCAGTTGCCAGCCGCGCGGCGCGTTTGGCTTCCTCCGGGCCGTGGATACGCCCCAGCCGCTGTAATTTCGGCTCGCTAAAGCTCTGGACGCCAATCGAAATGCGGTTCACCCCGGCACGTTGATACTCAACAAAGCGGTCGGCCTCGACCGTTCCGGGGTTGGCTTCCATTGTGATTTCCGCATCCGCCGCCAGAGTCAGGCGCGCACGCACGCCATCCAGCAACGTCTGCATCGCCGGGCCGGAGAGCAGGCTCGGCGTACCGCCACCAATAAAGATCGTCTTTACTTCACGCCCCTGTGCGTAAGGCACATCAGCATCAAGGTCGGCGAGCAGGTGCTGCACATAATCATCGTGAGGCACTTCGCCTTTCAATGCATGGGAATTAAAGTCGCAGTACGGGCATTTCTGCACGCACCACGGAATGTGAATATAAAGACTTAAAGGTGGCAAATTAGCCATTACGTAATGCTTCCAGTAACAGTTTCAGCGCCTGCCCACGGTGGGAGATAGCGCTTTTTTCTTCGCGGGTCAGTTCGGCGGCGGTTTTACCTTCCGTCGGGACGAAGAAAATCGGATCGTAACCAAACCCGCCCTGACCGGCAGGCGCACGGGTAATCACACCAGGCCAGCTACCGTGGCACACCAGCGGCGTCGGGTCAGCGGCGTGACGCAGATAGACCAGTACACAGTGGAACTGAGCCTGGCGTTTATCGTCCGGCACATCCTGCAGGGTGGTCAGTAATTTTTGCAGATTCGCTTCATCAGTGGCATCCACGCCAGAGTAACGTGCGGAGTAGATCCCCGGCGCGCCGCCCAGCGCATCAACTGCCAGGCCGGAATCGTCGGCAATCGCGGGCAGACCGGTCACCTCAGCGGCATGGCGCGCTTTCAGGATCGCGTTTTCAATAAACGTCAGGCCGGTCTCCTCGGCGGATTCCACGCCCAGCTCGGTTTGCGCCACGATATCCAGACCGAAATCACTCAGCAGCGAGGCAAGCTCGCGCACTTTACCGGCATTACCGGTTGCGAGAACAACTTTTTGCATAATAGATCCTAATTCATCAGGGCCGTGACGGCCGAAGGTATCTGTTGCGGATGGGTAATTTTGACTTGTTTATGGCGGCCCAGTTCGCCTTTTTCAATCAGCACCTGATTTTTGGCCACCCGAAACTGTTTGGCGAGATATTTCACCAGATGGGCGTTGGCCTGCCCATCGACCGGTGGGGCGGTAATGGCGACTTTTAGCTCGTCGCCATGCAGCCCAATAATGCTGTCCCGGCTGGCCTTTGGCTGAATATACAGCCGCAGCACCAGCCCGTCGTCACAGGATGTGACAGCACTCATGCCCAGTTCCAGATATAGGCTAACGGTACGATGGTGTTAGCCAGAAACTCCATCACGCCCATATTGATGACATACATTAGCAGCACCAGAATCATCGGCGAGAAATCGAGACCGCCCATTGATGGCAGCAGGCGGCGAATCGGGCGCAGCAGCGGTTCGGTAAGCTGCAGCAGCACATATTCCACCGGGCTACGGCCCTGGCTGACCCAGCTCATGATTGCCATTAACAGCAGCACCCAGAAGATCAGCGAACCGAGCGTTTTAATAACAATCAGCACCGCCGCCAGCACGATGAACACGCCGTTCATGGAGACGTACGGGTTCAGGAAGACTTTCACGACACACAGCAGCAGCGCGATAAGCAACGATGCGCTGTCAATGGGCCCCATCGACGGAATAATGCGACGCAGCGGGCCAATAATCGGCTGGGTGATTTTCACGATAAACTGGGAAAACGGGTTATAAAAATCACAGCGCGCCCACTGCATCCAGATACGCAGCAACAGCACCATCGTGTAAGCCTGGATAATCAGTGACAGGAGAGTGGACAACGTATTCATGGCGTTCCTCAGTTTTCCTTAGTTTTTTGTGTAATCGCGCGCGCCAAAAATGGCGGTTCCGATGCGCACCATGGTGCTGCCTGCCGCAATCGCGGCCTGCATATCGTCTGACATGCCCAGCGAAAGGGTATCCACGCCAGGGTAACGTACCTTAAGTGCGTCAAATGCGACAGCCATTTGGCGGGCCACGGCAAACTGCCGTTCATAATCAGCCTCGGGAGCAGGGATCGCCATCAGTCCACGCAGGCAAAGACCGGGTAATTCCACCACCTGCGCCGCCAGCGCGTCCAGCTCAGCAAGGGAGATGCCGGATTTGCTCTGCTCATCACTGATATTGACCTGAATCAGCACGTTCAGCGGTGGCAGAGAGTCAGGTCGCTGCTCGCTTAAGCGGCTGGCGATTTTGAGGCGGTCCACGGTATGGCACCAGTCAAAATGTTCAGCCACGAGGCGGCTTTTGTTGGACTGTAAGGGGCCGATAAAGTGCCACTGGATATCCGCGATGCCCGAATCCTTGAAATGGCGAATCTTATCAACGCCTTCCTGAACGTAGTTTTCACCAAAGCCACGCTGACCCGCCGCGTAAGCTTCTTCGATGGCGCTCGCAGGTTTTGTTTTGCTGACTGCAAGCAGCGTAACGTCTTCTGGAGCACGGCCGCAGGACGTTGCAGCGGCTGAGATTTTGTCCCTGACCTGTGCCAGGTTATGCGCAATATCGTTCATGTTCCCAGGTGGCTTTATGGATATGGAAAAAATAGTGGAGCTTAGTGTAAAGCATAATGTCTCGGATCTACACCTGTGCGATCGCCGTCCACCACGGTGGCGAAGGCAAGGACGGCTGGAAGCCGCACCGTTCGACGCGGTGGATATTCACGCGCTGCTCGCCGAAAGTTTAAACACGCAGCAGCAACAGCAGTGGCAGGCGTGCGGACAGATAGATTTTGCCCTCAGTACCCCAGGGCTTCAACGCCTTCGCGCCAGTGCGTTTTTACATCACGAAGGGGTGTCGCTTGCGCTGCGACTGTTGCCTGACACCTGCCCGACGCTGGATATGCTGGACGTGCCCGCCGTTATCCCTGAATTACTAAGGCGCGATAACGGTCTTATTCTGGTTACCGGGGCGACAGGCAGCGGTAAATCCACCACGCTGGCGGCGATGGTGGATAACCTTAATCACCATCTCGACGGGCATATCCTGACCCTGGAAGATCCCGTGGAGTTTATCCATACGAGTAAACGTTGCCTGATCCAACAGCGGGAAATCGGCCCGCACTGCGCCTCGTTTGCGGCGGGGTTACGCGCGGCATTACGCGAAGACCCGGATGTCATTCTGCTGGGGGAATTGCGTGACAGCGAGACCATCCGCCTGGCGTTGACTGCCGCCGAAACCGGGCATCTGGTGCTGGCGACGTTACATACACGCGGCGCACCGCAGGCTATTGAACGTCTGGTGGACAGTTTCCCCGCCGAGGAGAAAGAGCCGGTGCGTAGCCAGCTTGCCGGAAGCTTGCAGGCCGTATTGTCCCAGCGGCTGGCGGCAGACAGGCAGGGCGGACGTGTGGCGCTGTTTGAGCTGCTTATCAACACACCTGCGATAGCCAACCTTATCCGTGAAGGGAAAAACCACCAGTTGCCCGGCGTGTTACAGACCGGGCAGCAGGCGGGAATGCAGACCTTCGACCAAAGCCGCCAGCAACGGCAGGCGCAGGGGCGACTTTAGCGGATATTCAGCGCGTAAACCGCCGGTAAAGCGCCTGCTGTGGCAATGATCTCCAGGCGTACTTTTTGCGCGGTAATGGGGGTAGATAACCGGTGTTCACGCACGGAGTGGTGGTTATTTGTTTCCTCGGCCAGCAGGGTGTCATCGGCCCACAGACGATAGTGGGTAATGCAGTGCGGCGTCACCGGCAGGAAATGGCCCATCTGCACGGTTTCCATGGCGTTATCGAAATCGTTGTCCTGTACCAGTATCAGGCTGGTGAAGGTTTGTGGCGCATCCCAGTGCCAGCGTAATACCGGTTTGACGTCATCGGCGGCAGGTACCCAGGCATTGGCCTGTTGCTCGGGGCGCAGGCGGCCATTAAGCACATTGTCGGCGCGATAGCAGCTTAATGGCTGGCTAAAACGCAACGCAGGCATTACCTGATGTGGGCGACGACGCGGCAACCAGAAGTCAAACTCATCGACGCCATAGTCGCCATCCACCACCTGACGGGTATGTTTGGCGACGCGGGCATTCAGGCTATTAAACACGGTCATAATGCCGGGCAGGTGGGTGTCGGTGAGGGCAATGTCCACCTGTTCACACGCTTCAAAGGCGATAAAGACATACTGATCGCGCTCGCTTTGCCACGGGAAATGTACCGTCTGCGCCTGCTCGCCCTCAACGTGCAGCGTTGTGCTGGCGTACTGATAATCGGGCGTGAAATTACCGCTGCGTGCGCTGCCCAGAAGCGAGACCTCAAGTGGCTGCTGAGAAGCGGAACGCAGGGTAAAGGTCATATCGGGCAATGACTCCCCGGCTTTGACAGGCAGCAGCAGCGCCATTCTTTCGCCGAGCGAATGCCAGCGGCCGTTAGGGGCAAGCGTACTGAGGGCGTATTCACTGCTGGCGGTGACCGACGCGCCGAGTGCCGGGTCCTGTAACCACTGACGGGGAATGTAACAGCCGCTGGCCTGCAACCGCTGTTGCAACTGGCCGACATTATCCCGCTGGGCCAGCTCTGCCGGGGTGATGTCGTGCGTTTTACACAGCGCGGCAGCGCGGCCGACGACCTCGCCCAGCAGACCGCAGGTGCACATCACCCGGGCGCTACCAAAGGCAACGTGAGAGGCGGAAATGAGCCGTCCGGTCAGGAAGAGATTATCCAGCGAGCGGCTGTAAAGGCTTCGCAATGGAATGGTATAGGTGCCTTTACTGTGAAACTGACGACAGCCATCATGGGTGCTGTAGACCCCGTCCGCCGGATGCAGGTCGATAGACCAGCCGCCGTAGGCCACGGCATCATAGTGGTCGCGCTGTTCAATGATGTCCTGCTGGCAAAGCAGATGATCGCCCATAAAACGACGGCTTTCGCGTTTACCGGGAATGACGCCAACCCATTCGATGGTCATGTTGGCCGCTTCCGGGAACTCGCCGGAGTTTTTAATGTAATCCCACACGCCCCAGACGATTTTCCACAACTCCCATTTGATCTCTTCACTCTGGTGAATGGTGTCCAGCCGTCCGCCCCATTCCAGCCACCACAGGTCGCAACCATTCAGGGTGGATGTCAGGCGTTTGTAGCGGGGAATCGCGGTAATATCTTTTAACGCGAACGAAGGGGGAACAAAATTCACCGGGCCGTTCGTCTGTTTGGTGTAGAAATAGATCGAGTGCCCGAGCTTGTGGCCGAAGTTGTCGCCGGGGGCCATTTTTTCCCCCAGTTCGTCCACCTCTTCGGCGCCTTCGCGGTACTCTGCTCCGGCCAGAAAGCCCAGCACGCCATCCCCCGTTGCGTCGCAAAACTGGTCGGCGGTGACGGTATAAAATGTCTCGTTGATGGCGTTAAAGGCGCTGACCTGGGTGAGGGTTCGCTGGTTTTTCTCCACTTCGTAAATCGTGGTATTGAGCAGCAATGTCAGCCCAGGCTGGCTTTTTGCCATATCCAGCAGCACCAGGTCGAACATAACCGGGTTGCCCTCTTTGTTGCGCCAGAGATTCTCTTCGAGGATTTCTCCCATGATGCCGCCTTCACGCGCCCAGCGGTTATTGTTGCCCATATGCGATGTGGCGCCGTTGGCCCACAGGCGAACTTCGCTGGACGCATTGCCGCCGAGTACCGGTCGGTCCTGGATCAACACGACCTGTAACCCGTCCCTGGCGGCGGCGAGCGCAGCGCAAAGACCCGCGAGGCCACCGCCCGCTACCAGCAGATCGGCATGCAACTGTTCAGAGGGAAAGGTTCTGGACGCAGTTTGCGGATAGATGTTCATACCTTGTATCCTTCTTTACTGAACTGACGGTAAAATCGAAAATTCCTGCCACCTGAGAGATAAAGCCTGTTATGTCCTCACAACCGAACCAAAGCCTGATTGATGGCATTCGCTGCCTGCAGTACCTGGTCTCCAGCGGCCGCGCGATTGGCTGTCGCGAACTGGCGCGTCTGATGGGCATAAATACCACCCGTGTAAACCGGTTGCTGATGACGATGGCGTCCATCGGCCTGACGATGCAGGATGAGCAGCGTCGTTACCTTCCCGGCCCCGGTATTCATGCGCTCGCGGCGCAGGCGATACGCGGCTCGGCACTCTTTTCCCAGGCGCTTCCCCTGCTGGAAAGCTACGCGCCCAAAGATATCGTGGTGGCGATGGGCGTGCTCTGGGAGGATCAGGTGATTTATATCTATCACTCTGAACCCGGTAGCCAGATGAGCCAGGCGCTGGCCGGTTTTCATATGCTTCCTGCATGGCAGTCGGTCATCGGTATGTCGCTTCTGGCGGCAGAGAGCGATGAAGAACTGCAAAAACGTTTTGTCGACGCACAGTGGCAGCAACTTGCGCCGCATATCGCCCAACAGCGTGAGCTTGGACGCGTGGTCTGGCATCACGATGACGGCGAGGTATCAATGGCGAAGCCTCTTGGCGCGCACTCTGCCGCGCTGGCGTTTGCCGGAATGTGGCAGGTAGACGACGCTGTCATTGATGAACGCCTGAGCGAACTTCACACTCTGGCACGGCGGCTGACACAAAAACCCTGACGCATTTAATTCCTGACTAATGTTTCTTTTATAGAAACATTGGTGAAAAAGCAAAAAGCACGCCCTGGAAATGTGAGGGGGATCGGGGGGATTGCGTTTTGAGGAAGGGAGAAGGCAAAAAAGGCTGAGCGGCGCTCAGCCTGAGAATTACAGATGCTGCTCGAAGTAGCTTTCGAGGATGATAACCGCAGAGGCAGAATCAACACTGCCTTTATTCAATGCACGAAAACCGCCGCGCTCAAACAGACCCGCACGGGCTTCTACCGTACTCAGCCGCTCATCATGCAAAATAATTTTTGCGCCGAAGCGGCCATGGATTTTATTGGCGAAGTTGCGCGCACGCGCGGTCAAGGGCTGCTCTGTGCCATCCATATTCAGCGGCAGGCCGACAATAACGGCTTCCGGCTGCCACTCTTTTAACAGTTTCTCGATAAGCTTCCAGTCCGGCGTCCCGTCTTGCGCTTTCAGAGCATTCAGCGGGCGCGCTGTACCGGTCACGCGTTGTCCGATGGCGACGCCAATACTTTTGGTACCAAAATCAAAGGCCAGCAGGGTTCCGCTCATCAGGCATGTCCCGCCACGCCCGGCATGGTCGAAATATCAATGCCGATAAGTTTTGCCGCTTCCCGCCAGCGGTCAGCGATAGGCGTTTTAAATAGGATATTTTGATCCGCAGGAGCGGTAAGCCAGGCGTTATCCAGGATCTCCTGTTCAAGCTGGCCTTTTTCCCATGAGGAATAGCCCAGCGCGACCAGCACGTCCTTAGGTTGATCGGCCGTGCCCAGGGTCTCCAGAACATCGCGCGAGGTAGTGATTACGGTGTTATCCGAGACGCGAATGCTGGAAGAGAAGCTGGCAGGCGGCGTGTGCAGAATAAACCCGCGATCTTCCGCCAGTGGGCCGCCAAGCAGCACGGGTTTATCCAGACGAATGGCCGGATCGCGTGCTTCCGGGTTAATTTTCAGTTTCTCCAGGACGCTTTCAACTTTCAGGTTTTCCAGCGGCTTATTGATGATAAGCCCCATGGCACCGTCTTCGTTGTATTCGCAAATATAAACCACCGATCGCCGAAAAAGGGGATCATGGAGAGCAGGCATGGCAATAAGAAAGTGATGCTGTAAATTCATTGTCAGAGGTTCTGTTTCCTGGTTCAAAAAAGCAGCAGCCTAGTATGAGGGGAAAGCTGCACGCTGTCACTAGCCAGACTTTGGAGTTTATGAGCGGGTTCCCTCCCGCCATCCCTTTACCTGCAATAATTCGCGCTGTCTGTGCCCTGGCACCTTTGAGCAACCCGAATTATCGAGGGTAAATATATTTATTATTTCGCCAGGCGTTTTTCGATTGCGTCCATCAGCATGCCGGTAATAGAGATCGGGAACTCCGCCTCGATCTCGCGCACGCAGGTGGGGCTGGTGACGTTAATTTCGGTCAGACGGTCGCCAATGATATCCAGACCGACGAAAATCAGCCCTTTGGCTTTCAGCGTCGGGCCGACGCGGCGGGCAATCGCCCAGTCGCTTTCGGTCAGCGGACGCGGCTCGCCGCGGCCACCGGCGGCCAGGTTACCACGCGTTTCGCCACCCTGCGGGATACGCGCCAGGCAGTATGGAACCGGCTCGCCATCCACCACCAGCACACGTTTGTCGCCATCTTTGATAGCCGGCAGATAGTTCTGCGCCATGCAGTAGCGGGTGCCCAACTCGGTCAGCGTTTCGGTGATAACCCCCAGGTTCGGATCGCCCTCTTTGACGCGGAAAATCGAGGTGCCGCCCATGCCGTCCAGCGGCTTGAGGATGATATCGGTATGCTTTTGCCAGAACGCTTTAAGCTGCGCTTTATTGCGCGTCACCAGCGTTTCCGGGGTCAGGTCAGGGAACCAGGCGGTAAACAGCTTTTCGTTACAATCGCGCAGGCTCTGCGGCTTATTGACGATCAGCGTGCCTTTTTCTTCTGCACGTTCAAGGATATAGGTGGCGTAGATAAATTCGGTATCGAACGGCGGGTCCTTACGCATCAGCACCACATCCAGCGAGGCGAGTTCGATATCCTGCTCGCCGCCAAACTCGTACCATTTGTCGTAGTTTTGCTCGACGGAAAGCAGACGGGTACGCGCACGGGCTTCGCCGTTGATCAGGTAAAGATCCGCCATTTCCATATAGTGCAGTTCGTAGCCACGACGCTGCGCTTCGAGCAGCATGGCGAAGCTGGTGTCTTTTTTGATATTAATCTGCGCGATGGGGTCCATCACGATGCCGAGCTTAATCATAGGCTTCTCCGTTTAACCCAGATCGCCAAAACGCACCTGCAGCGCGGTAATGGCGGTAAGGGCAGTTGTCTCTGTGCGCAATACGCGGGGTCCCAACAGAATATCAGTAAACTGGTAGCGCGAGGTCATGGCGATTTCGTCTGTCGTCAACCCGCCTTCCGGGCCAATCAGTAATCGTACGCGTTCCACTGGCAACGGCAGAGTATTAATGCTCTGGCTGGCGCGCGGGTGAAGATTCAGCTTAAGGCCGTTCTCTTCTTCTGCACACCACTGTTCGAGATCCATTGCCGGACGAATCTCAGGAATACGGTTACGACCACACTGTTCACAGGCGGCGATGGCGATCTTCTGCCACTGCTGAATCTTTTTATTCAGGCGCTCGGCATCCAGTTTAACGCCGCAGCGCTCAGAAAAAAGTGGCGTAATGAGGCTTACACCCAGTTCGATCGATTTCTGGATAGTAAATTCCATTTTCTCGCCGCGAGACATCACCTGGCCCAGATGAATATGCAGCGGTGACTCCCGATCGTCCACCTCTCCCTGGGTCACCTTAACGATAACGCTCTTTTTATCGGCGCGGGTGATTTCGGCGTCAAACACCTGGTTCGAACCGTCAAAGAGCTGAATAGCCTGCCCCTGGCCCATACGTAATACGCGGCCAACATGGTTTGCCGCATCGTCGGCGAGGGCGATTTCAGTGCCAGTCTGGATGAGTTCAGGGTGGTAGATGCGTGGGACGCGCATAGTTCAGATTTCCGTGTGAAGTGTGGCGCATTTCCCCTCACCTTAACAGGTCGCGATTTGCGGCCTCTCCCTTGTAGAGAGAGGGGTGGGGTGAGGGGCAATACACCTGCAAAATTTACAATTGCCGCTAGTGTAGGTTAGCTCTTTCGCGCCATGCAAGCGCGCTGCACGTAAGGGTTATGATTCCCCTGGACCTGAGCGATACGCGACTCACGCGTACATTCCCAGTCGGTCACCGGGTAGAGTTTATCCCAGGCGGTAAAAAGCTGTGTCTGCTGGCGCGACAGGGTGAGCTGATACTGATCGCGCATATAGAAGTAGGTGCGGGCAATCACACCACGGGCGCTGGCAGGCGGCTCGGCCAGTTTGGCCTTGAAGTCGATCTTCATTTCACAGCGCCCGTACTGGCCTTCGCCACCGTTCCACTGGCCGTACATAAAGTTGCCGCGATCGGCATTCACTTCACCCACGGCGGGTTGCAGGTTGTGCATATCGCTTTCCATCTTGCGATAAACAGGATCTTTGGCGCAGTTTTTCCGCCCGCCATCCTGCCAGCACTGACGCTGATGGCCGAATTGCCAGGCCGGGACAACATGCTCCCATTCAATACGGCTGGCGCGGTTTTCATTTTTGCGCACCTTATAACCGCAGGAGGCCAGATCGACCACCCCTTTTTTTCCCTGCCACTGAATTTTACAGCCGCAATAAAAGTCGCCCGGAACGTCGGCGTTGACTTTAACCCCGGCGGCTTTGGCCTGCGCGAAGCTATTGATGCCGTCCGCCAGTACTGGCGCGCTGAGGATAAGCAGTAAAGATGAGATAACGCGTAACATTGAAAACTCCCTGTCAACTGGAGTGCGCAACGTAGCGGAAGCGATTGTCAGATGCAATCAGTTGGCGCGGAAAACATTCTTAATGGTTCATGTAATTAGCGCTCAGGTACCAGCGTTTCGCCGCACTGTACGCAGCGATAGGTGGTCTCACCGCGCACCACACGATTATGTCGCCGCACGGTCAACTGATGCTGTTGGCACTTGCAGCGGTAGGGAAAGGTATTGGGCCGCACCGACTCCAGTTCAAACTGGTGAGTACGGCGCGCAGGGACGCCGAGCACGCTTTCCATCATCCATTTCCACTCTTTGCCGTGTGGCGGAACGCGGCCGAAATGTTTCCACACCAGCAAATGCGCCAGCTCGTGCGGCACCACCTCGTCGATAAACGCCTGTTGGTTTTCCATCAGCAACACCGGGTTCAGGCGGATTTCATACGTATTGAGCCAGGCTGTGCCGGCCGCAGTGCCCCGTTGCTGATAAACCAGTTTGGGTTCCGGATAGTTACGCTCAAGTTTCTGATTGGCCAGGGCAAGTTTTTCCCGCAGGCTGCGCATGACGGCCTGCTGTATAGCGATGGGGAGACGGGAGGTTTTCATAATCGCAGAGGATAGGGCGGGGAGCGGGGGAGTGCAAGAAAAAGCCTCCTCCGGACAGGGAGCGAGGCTTCATTCTGGCTTATAACGATTGCAGGAAGGTCAGCAGATCGTTGTTCAGTTGATCCTGATGGGTCACCGCAAAACCGTGCGGCGCGTTGTCATACACTTTTAACTGCGCGCCTGGGATCATTTCTGCAGCCACTTTACCGGTCGATTCGAACGGTACGATCTGGTCGTTGCTGCCATGGATCACCAGCGTCGGCACGTCAACTTTGGCAATATCCGAACGGAAGTCGGTCTCGCCGAAAGCCGTGACGCAATCAATGGTCCCTTTGAGTGAGGCCAGCAAAGCAATGTTCAGCGTCTGGGTCAGGACACCCTGGGAAACCGTCTGCCCGGCGTTAATGCCATAGAACGGCGTGGCGAAATCGCTGATAAACTGCGCCCGGTCTTTGCGCAGTCCGTCGCGAATGCCCTCGAAAACGCTGGCATCGACACCCTGCGGGTAGTCCGCCGTTTTGCCGAAAATCGGTGTCACCGCACCCAGCAGGACCAGCGCTTTAACGCGCGCCGTGCCGTAACGACCGATATAGCGCGACACATCGCCGCCGCCCATGGAGAAGCCCACCAGCGTCACATCCTGCAGATCAAGCGTGGTGATGAGATCGTTAATGTCGGAGGCGAAGGTGTCGTAGTTGTACCCTTCCCACGGCTGGTCGGAGCGGCCAAAACCGCGGCGGTCAAAGGCGATGACGCGATAGCCGCGTTCGGCCAGGAAATTCAACTGGCTGTCCCACATATCGCCATCCAGCGGCCAGCCGTGGCTAAACAATACCGGTTTTCCCGCGCCCCAGTCTTTGTAATAAATCTGCGTACCGTCCTGCGTTTTGATTGTGCTCATACGTAAATCCTCACTGTCGCTATTGCTTGGGTTGATGTGGGTAACTGTTACATTATGGGTGCTATCAGATAACGTGCTTCGGGAAGATGTCCGCCGCGATGGAAGGCCTGTACCTTACTTTGAATCAGCAGGTCATTTACCGTGTGGCGCTCCAGTTGGCGCAGATGTTCAATCCAGGTGCCGACCACGAACGACTCCACAAAGACGCCGGGGCGCTGGATATCCTCATACACAGACCAGCTCAGTGCGCCGCCGCGTACCCGCACCCGGCGAATCTCCTGGATACAGACGACGAAGCGGGAGACATCTTCGGGATTGATCAGATATTCATACATCACCATGACCGGGCCACGTTCATGTGAGATATCGAGCGCCTGGGCATTACTGTCGATATCACGAATGTCCAGATTGAGGTCAGGATCTTTATTCAGTTGCCAGCGCAGCACCGTCAGGCTTGCCAGCAGCATGCCCACCGTTGCCACGCACAATGAGGCAGGAATACTAAAGTGCGATGCCAGTTGGCCCCAGATGGCGCTACCGAGCGTCATCGAACCAAAAAAGACAGTCAGATAGACCGCCAGCGCGCGGGCTTTCACCCATTTGGCGGCGCTACGCTGCGCCCCGACATTGAGGGTAGAGAGCACCGCAATCCAGGCGAAACCGGTTAAAAATTCAAACGCATTGAGCAGCCAGAAATGACGAATAAACGCCAGCGCCAGCATGCTGATCGCGAAAATCACGCTGTTAATCACCATCAGCCGGTCCGGGTTGAAGCGCTTACGTAAACGCGGTAGCACAATCGCACCGCAAATCGCCCCCAGGCCGATACAGGCCAGCATGATGCCGTAACCGCCAGGCCCAAGGCCCAGTTCACGGCGGGCCACCAGCGGCAGCAGCGCCCAGCCTGCGCTGGCGAAGGTGAAGAACGCCACGGTACGCACCAGCACGTTACGCAGTACCGGAGCGGCATGCACATAGCGCAGCCCGGCGCGAACGGCGGGGAAAAAGTGCTCCGGCGGCAGGCGCTGAATCAACGGTTCTGCTTTCCAGCGCCACAGCACCCAGGCGACGCCCAGCACTGATGTCGCATTGAGGGCGAATACCACCCACGGTCCGGCAAAAGAGAGGATCAGCCCGCCCAGCGCCGGGCCGATGGCGCGGCTGATGTTAATGCCGAGCGAGTTCAGCGCGATGGCCGGGGCCAGTTCGTGTTTTTCCACCAGGTCCGGCACGATGGCCTGAAACGGCGGAGAACTCATGGCCGCGCCAGTGCTTAATAAGAAGGCCGCAACCAGCAGCACCGTTGGCGTTACTAACCCGGCAAAAGAGAGCAGGGTTAGCCCGCTGGCGGCAATAAACACCCACAACTGGGAAAACAGCAGATATTTGCGTCGGTCGACAATGTCCGCCATCACTCCGGAAGGGAGGGCAAAGAGAAACATCGGCAGACTGCTCGCCGCCTGAACCAGCGCCACGGAAAGCGGGTTGGCGCTTAACGTCAGCATGGTCCAGTTCACCCCCACATCGTTCATCCATGAACCGATGTTAGAGACCACCGTGGCAATCCATAGCATCCGAAATACCGGCTGGCGCAGTGGCTGCCAGGAGGAGGTGCCAGCGGATGCGGCCGACGGGGTTTGTACCGTCGCCGCGTGAACATCATTGACTTGCGCCATGCCTGAACTCCTGGTTGCCCGGCATACTTAGCCGCCATTTTCCCGGGCCGGTTAATGCCAGCGTGGTGAAGATGATGAGCAGCAGCCAGCCAAATTGTCCTTCCGCGATACTCCATTGCGGGTGCACAGCCAGCATGGCAACCAGCAGCACGCCGATAATCGGCAGACAGGCCAGCCGCGTGCCAACACCGAAAATGATGAATATCGGACATACCACCTCTGCCAGAATGGCAGGTAGCAGGCTGAACCAGGGGCCAAAGCCGAACGGATCCTCAATGCGGGTGAGCTCTTCATGAAAATTCAGCACCTTCGGCAGGCCATGCACATAGAGAAGCAGCAGCCCGCCGGTCAGGCGCAGGAAGAACAGCCCCGCATCAATACGGGGCGACATCAGCGTTGTATTTTTCATAGGCATCAGAACGCAAAGCAGCTACAGCCGAGCGCGCCCCAGAAGGCGTTATCGTCTGAAACCGGAATGGAAGATCCGCGTGCCACACCATGCTGGTGGTTATGCACGCCGCACGGGCCGCTACAGTGGTGTGCGGCGGGCATCATGCCGACACGTGTTTGCTGTGGCGGCGCGCTGCGGTAGTGACCCGGCACGTTGACCACCGGCGACCACTCCGGCAGCACCGGAATTGCAGGCGGGGCTTCTGAGCTGAAACCGCCTGCGGCATAGACGATATTGCCATTGACTACGGTCAGCACCGACTCAATGCCTTTGATCTCCTCTTCCGGTATGCGGAAATAATCCTTGCTCAGCACGGCGAGGTCAGCCAGTTGGCCCACTTTAATCTGGCCTTTTTTGCCCTGTTCGCTTGAGAACCAGGCGCTGCCCTGTGTCCAGAGCATCAGCGCGGTGTCGCGGTCCAGGCGCGCATTAACGTCGTACATCTGCATACCGCCGACGGTGCGCCCGGAGACCAGCCAGTACAACGCCGTCCACGGATTGTAGCTGGCCACGCGGGTCGCATCGGTTCCCAGCCCGACCGGTACGCCGGTTTCGAGCATTTTCGTCACCGGCGGCGTGTGGCGCACCGCGTCCATGCCATAACGTTCCGCGAAGTACTCACCCTGAAACGCCATACGGTGCTGCACGGCAATACCGCCGCCCAGCGCTTTGATGCGGTCAATGTTTTGCTGGGTCACGGTTTCTGCGTGGTCAAAGAACCAGTGCAAGCCATTGAACGGAATATCGCGGTTCACGCGCTCAAACACATCGAGCATGCGGCTGATGGATTCGTTATAGGTGGCGTGCAGGCGGAACGGCCAGCGATGCTCCACCAGATGGCGCACCACGCGCTCCAGCTCATCTTCCATGCCTGGCGCGAGGTCCGGGCGCGGTTCAAGGAAATCTTCAAAATCCGCGGCAGAGAAGACCAGCATTTCACCCGCGCCGTTGTGACGGAAGAAATCGGTGCCCTGACCCGGAGTCAGCATGTCGGTCCATTTCTCGAAATCCTCCAGCTCATGGCCGGGGCGCTGGGTAAAGAGGTTGTAGGCGATGCGGATAGTCATCTGCTCTTTGGCGTGCAGTTCGCTTATCACTTCATAGTCTTCGGGGTAGTTCTGGAAGCCGCCGCCCGCGTCGATAGCGCTGGTGAGGCCCAGACGGTTTAGCTCACGCATAAACTGGCGGGTGGAGTTAACCTGCTGTTCCAGCGGCAGCTTCGGCCCTTTGGCCAGCGTGGCATAGAGGATCATGGCATTTGGCCGCGCAATCAGCATGCCGGTGGGATTGCCGTTGCTGTCGCGCTGGATCTCTCCTCCTGGCGGGTTCGGCGTATCTTTGGTGTAGCCGACAACGCGCAGGGCGGCGCGGTTGAGCAGGGCGCGGTCATAGAGATGAAGGATAAAGACCGGGGTATCCGGCGCGGCGTCGTTGATCTCCTCGAGGGTCGGCATCCGGCGTTCGGCAAACTGGAATTCGCTCCAGCCGCCCACTACGCGTACCCATTGCGGTGAGGGGGTGCGCAGCGCCTGTTCTTTCAGCATCCGCAGGGCGTCCGCCAGCGACGGTACTCCTTCCCAGCGCAGTTCGAGGTTATAGTTGAGACCGCCGCGAATCAGGTGCAGGTGCGAGTCGTTAAGCCCTGGAATGGCGGTGCTGCCTTTGAGATCCACCACTTTGCTGCCGTCGCTGTGATATTCCATTACTTCGGCCTGGGAGCCTACCGCCAGGAATTTGCCGTCACGGATGGCGACCGCCTCTGCAACCGGGTTTTCCCTGTCTACCGTATGAAATTTGCCGTTGAGTAATATCAGTTCAGCTTTGCCGAGCGAGACCATAAATCCTCCTGTCTGAGACATCCGAAGCAGGCATAATCCCGCCGGACGATAAGATGCGATGCTCCGTCAGAACAGAGCGTGGAAGTGGGAGGGATTATGGTGAGCTGGCGAAAACGGCGTCTAGTTATACGAAGGTATACCTATACGAACGTATAGTTATACACAGAGATAATAGTTCTCATTTCTGACAACTCTTACTATCCGTCCCGACAGCAGCGTCCGGGACGAACGTCATTTCGCCTGTCTGAGCAGCGCGAGAATACCCCGGTCACTGTCAGCAAAACGTCCGCTCCCCTTTCACGGGAAACTGCTACTTAACGACAACGGGTATTCTTATGACCAACGCTAAGCTTGAAGTACTGACTCCCCAGAATTGCCAGATTATTTTTATCGATCAACAGCCGCAGATGGCATTCGGCGTGCAGTCTATTGACCGCCAGGTGCTGAAAAACAATGTTGTTGGCCTGGCGAAAGCGGCAAAAGTTTTCAACATTCCGACCACCATCACCACCGTTGAGACGGAAAGCTTCTCCGGAAATACCTTCCCTGAACTGCTGGACGTATTCCCCGAGCACGACCTTCTTGAGCGCACATCCATGAACTCCTGGGATGACCAGAAAGTGCGTGATGCGCTGGCGAAAAATGGCCAGAAAAAAGTGGTGGTATCCGGCCTGTGGACGGAAGTGTGCAACAACACGTTCGCCCTGTGTGCCATGCTGGAAGGCGGCTATGAAATCTATATGGTGGCTGACGCTTCCGGCGGTACCTCGAAAGAAGCGCATGATTACGCGATGCAGCGCATGATTCAGGCGGGTGTGATCCCGGTGACCTGGCAGCAGGTGTTGCTGGAGTGGCAGCGCGACTGGGCGCACAAAGAGACCTACAACGCGGTGATGGATATCGTCAAAGAACACTCCGGTGCTTACGGGATGGGCGTTGATTACGCGTATACCATGGTGCACAAAGCGCCAGCGCGTGCCAAAGGGGCGCACCGTACTCTGGCGCCGGTGCCGGCTAATAAATAATGTGCAGGGGCGGCGCGTCAGCGTCGCCCGGCTCTGAACCCGATAAGGGGAGAATGACCATGAGTACAGCGCTCATTTCCCTCGGCGCAGGTGTGTTTATTGGGCTGGTCTATGCTTTGCTGAACGTCCGTTCGCCAGCCCCGCCGGCGGTAGCCCTGGTGGGGCTGCTAGGTATGCTGGCGGGAGAGCAGGCGGTCTCAGCGCTGCGCTCACACCATGAACCCCAGGCCGCCATTAGTCAGCCGCAGGCCATAGTGCAAACGGCGGACCGTCATCCAGAGGCAGGCTAATCATGTTGAAATCGTACGTAATTTCCCTGGCAACGGGCCTGTTAGTGGGTGTTATCTATGGCGCAATGCAGGTTCACTCACCCGCACCACCGATCGTCGCCCTGCTGGGCCTTTTTGGTATGCTGGTCGGCGAACAACTGATTCCGCTCGCCCGTCGACTTCTGCGCCGCGAGCCGGTGACAATGGCCTGGTTTCGTCATGAATGTGTGCCCAAAATCAGCGGCACGCCACCTCCTGACGACAAACGCGCCCCTTAGCCTGAGGGCAGACAGAGGAGTACGGCATGAGGCTGTCACCGCGCATTGTCATTATTGATGATGAACGTTCCGTCCGTAGTGGATTAAGCAACCTGCTCCAGTCGGAGGGGTACGACTCTGACGCCTTCGACTCTGCGGAGGCATTTCTTCATCATGAATCTGCGCTGTCTGACGCATCTCTGCTTATTATTGATATCAAGCTCAAAGGCATGAGTGGCCTGGACCTGTATCGCCGGGTAGCTCAACTTGCCGCGCCGCCGCCGGTGATTTTTATCTCCGGACATGAAGATGAAAACCTGTCGCGTTATGCTCCGGAGTTTGGGGGCGTTACGCTACTGCGTAAGCCCATTAAAATTGAAACGCTGCTGGAACAGATCCGCCGCGAACTCTCTGTGTGAGGAGCGCTAATGAGCGAGAAACTTTCTGCTGCCGGTAAAATGATGGATAGTGAGGTGGTCACCTTAACCGATGACATCATTTTCACTCCGCTGACGCAGGAAGGAGGGATCGCCTGGACGCTTTGCCAGCCGCTACACTCCGGCAGCAGTTTTATTCTTGCCTGCGCGGCCGTCTCAAGTGATGAAGCCGCGTTTCATACCACCCAACGCTTAAAAAATGAATTTGCGCTGCGCAGGCGACTCTCTGGCGCATGGGCGGTAAAGCCGTTCAGCAGTACCAGTTACCATGGCCATTATGCGCTGGTCTATACGCCATTTCCTTTCCGCACGCTTGCACAACTGCCCCGCCTGCGCACCCGAAGCATTGCCGATTTTCTTTCGGTTGCCATTGGCCTGTGTGCCCCGCTACGCCAGATGCATGCGCAGGGATTAATGCACAGCGATATCAAACCCGGTCACTTTTTTATCGACCCCGGCGGCGCTTACCGTCTGGGCGGTTTTGGCCTCGCCAGCGAAGGGACGGATGCCTTTGACCCGTCTCGCCTGACGGAGCCTGGCGGTACGCTGGCGTATATGTCGCCAGAGCACACCTCCCGTACACCGGACAGGGTCGACAGCCGCAGCGATCTCTATAGCCTTGGCATTGTGCTCTACGAGTTGCTGACCGGCGAGCTGCCTTTCGATCTCAGCGAAGGCGGGCAGGCGGAATGGGCCCATCACCATATTGCCTCCGCTCCCAGACCACCCCGACAGGTACGCTCATCGGTTCCGCCAACGTTGTCGGATATTATTTTGCGACTGCTGGAAAAATCGCCGGACAATCGTTACCAGACGGTCGACGGATTGATTGCCGACCTGCGTCGCTGCGAGGCTTCGCTGGCCAAAAATGGTGAAATTACGCCGTTTATTCCCGGCTTGCAGGACCGGGTAGCCGCGCGTTTGCAGCCGGACCCGCTTTTTCTCGACCATCCGCAGCACCATCAACTGCTGACGGTATTTGACCGGGTGGTGGAAAGTGGCGCGCATGCCCTGGTCACGATCGGTGGGCCGCCGGGCTGCGGTAAATCTTCGCTCATTGCCTCGGCGCTCAGGAAGCTGCAACAGCGGCAGGCGTTACTCGCCGTGAGTAAGGCCGACCAGTATTCGCCGGTTCTGCCTTATACGGTCATTGCCTCTGCGTTTCGCGCGCTGACGCTTTGGTTACTCGGCCAGGGGGCGGAAGAGGTGGCCCGCTGGAAAATGCGTTTAACACGGGCGCTTGGCGTTCATGCCGCGCTGGCGGTCAATCTGGTGCCGGAGTTAGGTCTACTGCTTGAAAACCCACCCCTGGCTGTTGTGAATACCCAGGCGGCGGATAGCCGAATGCGTTTCAATATGATGGCGCATCGGCTGGTTGAGGCATTTGCCACCCCGGACCGACCGCTGGTTCTGCTGATTGATGATATTCACTGGATAGATCAGGCCAGCCTGCACCTGCTGGAACACCTTATCAGTTGCAGCGAGTCGCTGCCGCTGCTGCTGGTGGTTTCCTACGCTGACAGCGGTGTGTTTGCGGATGCCAGCGAACAGGCGCAGTTGTCGACACTGCGCGTTGGTGCCCGCTATACCGTCGAGCTGCGGCCTGAACCGTTGAGCGTGAAAGCGGTGTCGCGATGGCTGGCGGAACTGTTGCAGACGCGGGCCGCCTGCCTTGGCGAACTGGCGGCGCTGATCCACGAAAAAACCGACGGTAACCCACTCTTTACCCATGAGTTTATTCAGCGCATCGTCAAAGACGGGCTGATTACCCATCACAAACAGCACGGCAAGTTGCACTACGACGCACAGGCGATCCGTTCACGTAATTACACGGAAAATGTGGCAAGCCTGGTCCTGCAACAACTGGCGGAGATGCCCTCCCTGACGCGCAGACTGCTGGGTTGTCTGGCCTGCGTGGGGGGAAACGGTAATCCCGAACTGCTCAGCGCGATGCAGAAGATAGCGCCGGAGCTGCTACATGAACATCTGCTGCCTGCGGTTGCCGCCCGACTGATCAGCCGCAGCGGCGACCAGTATGCCTTTACCCATGATCGGGTGCAGAAGGCGGCGCAGGAATTGCTCGAAGCGGATGATATTTGTCATCTCAATTTTGCTGCCGCGCGGTTCTTTACTGAGGCCGTCTCACAAAATGACAGCAATGAAAATCTGTTTCTGGCGGTCCACCACATTGCGTCATCCATCGACTGTATTCGCGTATCTCCCGAACGCGACCATTATCGTGCGATCTGCCGTCTTGCCGCGCAGCGCGCCCGGTTGACCGGGGATTACGCCTCGGCGGTGCGCTATCTGCGTACCGCGCGGTTATTGAAAGAAGATGCCCTGATTACCGCGCCTGATGAGGATTTCGCGCTCGCTTTTGAAGAGGCGGAGTGTGAGTTTTTGCAGGGTAATCTTCCATCTGCGCTGACCCTGTGTCATCAACTCCTGCGCGCGCCCGGTAGCCTGCAACAAAAGGCGATTACCGCAGGCATGATGGCAGAAGTGCAGATGCGACAGTCGGATATGAGCCTTGCGCTGGAGACCGCCCTGGCCTGGCTTGCGGTGTTCGGTATTCACCTGAGCCGTGCGCCGACAGATGCGGAGTGCGACGAGGGCTGGCAAATCATTGAGGCCCGTCTTGGGGATGAGCCGGAAAGCCATTTTCGCCAGCTTGCGCGAATTAATAACCCCGAGGCAGAAGCCGTCATCAACCTGATGCTCAGCGCCAGTATGTTTGCCGCGTTTACCGCCCCGCGCCTGCATTTTCTTTTACTCTGCCGGGTCATACTGATGACCCTGGAGCATGGCGTTAGCGGCGCGTTTACCACGGCGATTGCCTGGTACGGCGTCATGATTGGTTGTCGCTATCACGCCTACGAAAAGGGGTACAGGTATACGCTGCTGGGGCGCGATTTGGTTGAGGAGCAACCTCTAACCCCCTTTATGGGCCGTACCTTTCTGGCGGTCGATTTGTGCAGTGCCTGGGTGAAGCCGCTTAGCGTTGCGGTGGATCACGCTAAAGCGTGCTTTACGGCGGCGGTCGAGCACGGGGATTTAACCGCCGCCTGCTTTATTATCCGCCATCAGACGATGAACTTCTTGATCCGTGGCGATCACCTCGACGGGGTGCTGACGACCATTGAAGGTGGGCTGAGTTTTATCCGCAAACTACGTTTTCCGGATGTCGAGGTCATGCTTCTTATCCAGCGCCTGTACGTTAACCATTTGCGTAGCGCCGGTTCGGGCAATTTAAGTGGTCATAACCTCTATTCCGAGGCGCTCCTGAACGCGACCAATAAGCATGAGAGTCAGCCGATACCGCTGACCATTTTCTGGTTCTGGCTCTATCAGGGAATGGCCCATTTTATGGCGGGTGAGTATGACGATGCTTCCCGTTGCCTGGAAAAGGCGGCCCCGGTAGCCGATATGGTGCCGGGCTATCTGCATCTGCTGGATTACCATTTCTACAGCGCCCTCTCACTGGCACAGAGGGTGACGCCGACAACCGCGACGCCCGCACAGCGGGAAACCCTTGTCGCCCATTATGACGTTATCGCACGCTGGGCGGAGCATAACCCGACGACCTTTGCCGACAAGGCGGCGCTGGTACGTGCGGAGCTGGCGAGACTGGAGCAGAGCAACGATATCGCCATCGGCTGGTACGAAAACGCGATAGCCCTTTCCGCAGAGACTGAATGCCACCCGGTGAATGGGCTGGCGTGTGAACTGGCCGGGGGTTTTGCCAAAGCGATGGGCTGGCATGTCGCCGCAGACGGCTATTTCAAAAATGCTTTCTCCGCCTGGCGGCGCTGGGGAGCGGTGGCAAAACTGCGTCAGCTTGAACGCCTGTACCCCCATCTGGCCTCCTCAGGGCCACGTTCGCCTTATGACACCATCACTTTCGCGCAAAACGAAATGATGCACGATCTGGAAAGTGTTTTGCGGGCGGTACGTGCCATGACCGAGGAGATTGATCTCGACCGCCTCGTCCATACGTTGATGACGATGTTACTGGAGCGGGCGGGGGCGCAGCGTGGGCTGTTGATTCGCATCCTTGATAATACCATTCCCGAAACCCAGGCGTGGGCGGAAACATCCTCGGAAGGGGTGAAGGTACAGATTGTCCGGGAGCGCCCCTTGGCTACCGATATGCCGCTGTCGGTACTGGCGGCGGTGATGCGTACCGGGCAGGAGATTCGTATCAGCAAGTCTGAGTTGTTCGGCCCGTTCAGTCAGGATCCCTATCTGGTAACGTCCGGCGCGGGCATTATGTGCGTACCGATGCATAAACAGGGCAAGCTGGTGGGGGTGCTGTATCTGGAAAATCGGGTGATGCCGGAGATTTTCACCGCCGGACATTCGCGTATCGTCAGGATGCTGGCGGCGCAGGCGGCGGTTTCGCTGGAGACTGCGCGCCTTTATGCCGAGCGGGTCGAAGAGAACGTGCAGCGTCGCCGGGCGGAAAAAGAGCTACGCGCCAGCCAGACCTCGCTGATGCTTGGGGAGAAAATCAGCAATACCGGCACCTGGCGCTGGGAGCTGGAACAGGATGTGATGTTTGTTTCCGACGAGTATGCGCGCATTCTTGGCCTGCCCGACCATCAGCGTACGCTATCAATGGCCGACTTTATGACGCTGGTGCACCCGGAGGATTTCCCCCGGATTAACACGCTGGTTAACGATAGTGTGCGCAATGGCGTCTCCATGCGGGCGGAGTTTCGTATTTTCCGCCCGGACGGGGAGTGCCGTTATATTCTGGGTGTGGGCAACCCGGTGGAATATGAGGCTAACGTCGCGGAGTATTTCGGCGTTATCACGGATATCACGGCGCGCCGCCAGTCTGAGGATGCGGTTCGCGTGGCGCAGGCCGATCTCGCCCGTGTTTCCCGCGCGACCACCGTTGGTCAACTGACGGCCTCTATCGCCCATGAGATTAACCAGCCGCTGATGTCGATTGTGGCCAATGCGGGCGCCAGTCTGCGCTGGCTGAGCCGCGAGCCTGCGATGCTCGGTAATGCGCGCGCAAGCCTTGAGGAGATCATCAGCGAGGGCGAGCGGGCGGGTAATATTATCCGCGGCTTGCAGGCGCTAACGCGCAACCAGACCTCTGCCTGCACGCGCATTAACCTGCATCACCTTGTCTACCATATTGTGGCGCTGTCGCGCAGCGAGCTGGAACGTCAGGAGATCGCGTTGCATTACCATCTTGCGGCGCAGGATGCTGAGATTTTTGGCGATAGCGTACAAATACAGCAGGTGCTGTTAAACCTGATCGTTAATGCGATCGATGCCATGGCGGGGATAGACGATCATCCGCTAATGCTGACGGTGAGTTCAGAGAATCCGCAACCCGGTAAAATTCGCCTGGCCATCGCCGATACCGGCGTAGGCTTTACGCCCGAAGTGCACAAGCGTCTGTTTGACTCCTTCTATACCACCAAGGAGCAGGGTATGGGGATGGGGCTGAGTATCAGCTACGGCATTATTGAAAAGCACGGCGGTAAATTGACGGCGGAACCTCGCCAGCCTTGCGGCAGTGTCTTTACCTTTACCTTGCCGACACACCCCGCTGAAGCCTGAACCTGGCCGCTATCGCCCGAGGGTTTTTTGAATATTCAGACGGTCTGCAGCCCTGACCAGATCGGTCAGGGAACGGACCTGCATTTTCTCCATCACCCGCTTTTTATGTACTTTGGCGGTGATCTCGCTAACGCCCATTTCGGTGGCGATCTGTTTATTCAGCAGGCCACCAATGGCCAGTTGAAACACCTCTTTTTCGCGCGGCGTCAGTGAGTCATAACGCGTGGTCAACGCCTGTATCTCTTGCGTTTCGTCGAGGGTTTTCTCCGCCAGTTTCAGGGCATCGGCAACGGCCTGGAGCAGCAAGCCGGGGACAGCGGGCTTGGTCATAAATTCATATGCCCCTGCCTTCATCGCTTTGACCGAGAGCGGAATGGTGCCAAAACCGGTCAGGAAAATAACCGGAATCACATGTCCAAGCCGGGAAAGGGCGTCGGTGACGTCGAAACCGCTGGCGCCGGGCATATTCATATCCAGAATCAGACAGCCTGGCTGTGAGGTAAAAGGGTGGGACAGAAACGCTTGCGCTGAGGAAAAGTCGGCCACCCGATAATCCTCCGCTCGCAGCAGGCTGACCAGCGCCTGCCTGACGGAATTATCATCGTCCACAACGTAAACAATGTGATCCATGCGTGTTCCTGGCTATTAAAGAATATGCCCGTGCAAGGAAAAGACGGACGGGAAGCGACACCCGCCATGTTCCTTACATTACAGTGACATACATATGTTTTTACTAAAGAATAACTGAATGTTAACACAATAATTATCATTATCATGTTTCAAATGAAAATAATAAAAATGAATGGCGTAATAACTAACGTTTCACTCGTCGGGGGCGTTGGAAGATAGAAAATGGCGTATTGGCCGCAGCAAGCGCAGGGTAGCGGAAATTTTTGCCGATATGAATGTCACCGTAGCGGGTAGAAAATTCAGATTATTCTGCCAGAAGGTGAGCAGGCCAGCCGTCGGATGAGGGCTGGCCTGCGGTATCGCATGTGGAAGAGCGTGCCAGTGGTTTACAGGCACGCCATCAATTTAATTATGGGAACCGATTTCGCGCAGCGGGCGACCTTTCATCAGATTACGCTCGATATGCTCCAGCGAAATATGTTTGGTTTCGGGAACCAGCCACAGCGTCAGGATAATAAACAGGACGTTCAGGCCACCATAGACCCAGAAGGTATTGGCGTTGCCAAGGGAGTCCAGCATGGTGAGGAACGTGGCGCCGACAATCATGTTCGCTATCCAGTTGGTTGCTGTTGAGCAGGTGATACCAAAATCACGCCCTTTCAGCGGCTGAATTTCCGAGCACAGCACCCAGATGACCGGACCGGCACTCATGGCAAACCCGACAATAAACATCAGCAGCATGGCGACGGCAAAGTATTGTGCGCCCTGCGAGTGAATGCCCAGATGCAGCATGGTCCCCAGAACCCCCATGCCGACAGCCATCACCAGGAAGCCAAGCACCAGCGTGGGTTTGCGGCCCCAGCGGTCGACAACGCCGATCGCAATAAAGGTGGCCAGGACGTTAGTCAGACCGACGATGACCGTCCCCCACATTTGCTGCGTGGTATTACTGTAGCCTGCCAGTTCGAAGATTTTCGGCGCGTAATACATGATGACGTTCATACCGGTGAACTGCTGCATCACCTGCAACAGCACGCCAAGGAAGACCGCGCGACGGAAATTGTTGTTCTCTTTAAACAGCGCCCAGCCGGTCTGTTTCACCTGCAGGCTTTCGCGAATTTCATCCAGCTCGTTTTTGGCTTCGGCGCTCGTATCACGCAGGCGTAACAGCACGCGTTCAGCGTCATGGAAACGGCGTTTGGCGGCATACCAGCGCGGGCTATCCGGCAGGAAGAACACGCCGATAAGCAGCAGGATCGCCGGAATAACAATCACGCCGAGCATCCAGCGCCATGCGCCGCTATAGCTAAATGCCGTATCCGACAGATAAGCACCGAGAATACCGATGGTGATCATCAACTGGTACATCGAAATCATACTGCCACGGATTTTTTCCGGCGCTATTTCGGACAGATAGAGCGGGGCGGTATAAGACGCGATCCCCACAGCAAGACCAAGAATAATGCGGGAAATAATCAGTACTTCGACGTTAGGGGCAACGGCAGAACACAGAGAACCAATAACAAAGAGGATTGCGCCGATCATCAGGCTTTTTTTACGCCCGAGTTTCCACGACATCCATCCGCTACCCACGGCGCCGACGGCGGCACCAAACATCATTGAACTGACCACCCACTCCTGTACGTGGGAGTCAATTTTAAAGTCATTGGTGATAAAGGGCAGCGCCCCGGCGATAACACCAATATCCAGGCCAAAGAGAAGTCCTGCCAGTGCAGCAAGGAAGCAGACAAAAAAGGTCATCGCCTTGTTTGAATGTCCCTGTTTTTTATTGTCAGGCATGATGCCCTCCATTCGTTATATCAGTTTTTGCGATGGTAAACGTAGGTCAATGCCGGGCTGTTTTTTGTGATGAACGTCACGCAAGTGTAATCGGTTACATTCGACCAAAAACGGGCAGGCAAATAAAACTGATAAATATTATAGATATAAGAAATAGAGGCGGGAGGGGATGACGGTAGTTTCGGACTAAACCGAAAGGGGGATGTAACAGCGGGCCTTTAATTAATGAAGACCGGGTAATAAGCAGTATCGATAACAGCAAGGCGGCTATGTAATCGTTATCATTAACGTATTGAAAACGCTTTAGAAGTTTAGTCGGTTTTTGTAAAAGCGCGGGATTACCGGGCTCTGAAAAGCAGCAGGCCAGCACAAGGCTGGCCTGTTAAACTCTGTCGCATCCGGGAAACACCCCGGACACTTACCGGGGCTACGCCGTCCTGTTAGTTCAGGCCGGCAGCTTCACGCAACTGAGCCGCTTTGTCGGTTTTTTCCCATGGGAAGGTTTCGCGACCAAAGTGACCATAAGCAGCCGTTTGCCTATAGATCGGGTGCAGCAGGTCCAGCATCTGGATCAGACCATATGGACGCAGGTCGAAGAACTCGCGCACCAGCAGGATCAACTGTTCAGCAGGCACTTTCTCAGTACCGAAAGTTTCCACCATGATAGAGGTCGGTTCTGCCACGCCGATAGCGTAAGAGACCTGAATCTCACAACGGTCAGCCAGGCCAGCCGCTACGATGTTTTTCGCCACATAACGGGCTGCGTAGGCTGCGGAACGGTCAACTTTAGACGGATCCTTACCAGAGAACGCGCCGCCACCGTGACGCGCCATGCCGCCGTAGGTATCAACGATGATTTTACGACCGGTCAGGCCGCAGTCACCCATCGGGCCACCGATAACGAAACGGCCAGTCGGGTTGATAAAGAATTTGGTGGATTCGTTCAGCCACTCGGTCGGCAGGACCGGCTTGATGATCTCTTCCATTACCGCTTCTTTCAGCGATTTCTGGTCGATATCTTCTGCGTGCTGAGTAGAGAGAACGACCGCGTCGATGCCGACGATTTTGCCGTCGTCATACTGGAAAGTGACCTGGCTTTTCGCATCCGGGCGCAGCCACGGCAGGGTGCCGTTTTTACGCACTTCTGCCTGACGCTCAACCAGACGGTGTGCGTAGGTGATCGGCGCTGGCATCAGCACGTCGGTTTCGTTGGTCGCATAACCGAACATCAGACCCTGGTCGCCTGCACCCTGCTCCAGCGGATCGGCACGGTCAACGCCCTGGTTAATATCAGGAGACTGTTTACCAATTGCGCTCAGTACCGCGCAAGAGTTGGCATCAAAACCCATATCAGAATGGATATAACCAATTTCACGAACGGTGTTACGGGTGATCTCTTCGATATCCACCCATGCGCTGGTAGTGATTTCACCACCGACCAGCACCATGCCGGTTTTTACATAGGTTTCACAGGCAACACGCGCTTTCGGATCCTGTTCGAGGATCGCATCAAGCACGGCGTCGGAGATTTGGTCAGCAATTTTGTCAGGATGCCCTTCTGAGACGGACTCGGACGTAAAAAGGTGTTTTGCCATATTGTGTTTTCACCCTGGAATAATACGGTTGGCTTAGACACTGTGTCAGGATGCCTTCACGGTAGTTCCGCGAGGACGTGCAGGTAGCGACACGGACTGTCTAAGTGTTAATCAGTATAGATGGATTAACATCTGGATGGCTATTCTAGGTTAATTCTTAATCCCATTGCCAGCGTTTTTTGAGCCTCCAGATGTTCTGTTTGAATTGGTTACAGAAATTTTCCCTATGGATGGCGTCAACGTAATTTTTTATTTTGCATTTTCACCCCGTTATCGGTATAAAACGCCGCGCGCGGCTCATATTAAAAGCGCACGGGACTTCTCGTGTTGCCACTTCCAGCCGGGTTAAGCAATTTATGGCTTTGGCTTGTCGCAGGTCGCAAGACGTGTGTGGAGGTGATACGAGATAATGAACCGTTGCTTTCAGCAGAATCCGTTGCGTCGTTCTGACGCGCGTTTATTCCCCGCAACCCGCATTTCAAATCTGCAAACCTGCCGATGTTATACCCATTTCGGCGCTTCTCAGGACTCCCGGGCCGGTATGGCACAGTGATGACTGAACAAGGGCTCTCCTGTTGATTCAGGGGTTTTCTCGTGGTTTCGCCGAACCGTCATATTTCGTTCGGTCACGTGTTTTACAATGTTATGAACAAGAAACCGGTCGCACAGTCGGCGTTTCAGCATCTTATGCTGCATAGCCAGACTGTTTATGGGTTGTTATCGCAACGTAACGTTGTGATAGTAGTTAACTGTTTTACACTTAATACAAAGAGTTGAGGTTCGCTATGTCTGACGACATGTCTTCTTTTTCGCCTTCGTCAGCGGGCGAACAGGGTGTACTACGTTCTATGCAGGAGGTTGCGATGAGCTCCCAGGAAGCCAGCAAGATGCTTCGTACTTACAATATTGCCTGGTGGGGTAATAACTATTATGACGTCAACGAACTGGGCCATATCAGCGTATGCCCGGATCCTGATGTCCCGGAAGCCCGTGTTGACCTGGCTCAACTGGTAAAAGCCCGTGAGGCGCAAGGCCAGCGTTTACCTGCGCTGTTCTGCTTCCCGCAGATCCTGCAACATCGTCTGCGCTCAATTAACGCCGCCTTTAAACGCGCGCGCGAATCCTATGGCTATAACGGCGATTACTTCCTGGTTTACCCGATTAAAGTAAACCAGCATCGTCGCGTTATTGAGTCGCTGATCCATTCCGGCGAGCCGCTGGGTCTTGAGGCCGGTTCGAAAGCCGAATTAATGGCGGTTCTGGCCCATGCGGGCATGACCCGCTCGGTGATTGTCTGTAACGGCTATAAAGACCGTGAATACATCCGTCTGGCACTTATTGGCGAGAAAATGGGCCACAAGGTCTATCTGGTCATTGAGAAGATGTCGGAAATCGCGATTGTGCTGGAAGAAGCCGAGCGCCTGAATGTGGTGCCGCGCCTGGGTGTGCGTGCGCGTCTGGCGTCGCAGGGCTCCGGTAAATGGCAATCCTCCGGCGGCGAGAAATCCAAATTTGGTCTCGCGGCGACGCAGGTTCTGCAACTGGTGGATATTCTGCGTGATGCCGGTCGTCTGGACAGCCTGCAACTGCTGCATTTCCACCTTGGTTCGCAGATGGCCAACATTCGCGATATCGCCACCGGCGTGCGTGAATCGGCACGTTTTTATGTTGAACTGCATAAGCTGGGTGTCAACATTCAGTGCTTCGACGTGGGCGGCGGTTTGGGTGTGGACTATGAAGGTACGCGTTCCCAGTCAGACTGCTCGGTGAACTATGGCCTGAATGAGTATGCCAACAATATTATCTGGGCGATTGGCGATGCCTGCGAAGAGAATGGTCTGCCGCATCCGACAGTGATTACTGAATCGGGCCGTGCGGTGACAGCACACCACACTGTGCTGGTGTCTAACATCATCGGTGTGGAGCGTAACGAATATACCGACGCGACACCTCCGCCAGAAGACGCTGCCCGCCCGCTGCAAAGCATGTGGGAAACCTGGCTGGAGATGCATGAGACCGGCAACCGCCGCTCGTTGCGCGAATGGCTGCACGACAGCCAGATGGATCTGCACGATATTCACATCGGTTACTCCTCTGGCACTTTTGATCTTCAGGAGCGCGCCTGGGCAGAGCAACTGTATCTGAACATGTGCCATGAAGTGCAAAAGCAGCTCGACCCGAGCAACCGCGCACATCGTCCGATTATTGACGAACTGCAGGAGCGTATGGCGGATAAGATTTACGTCAACTTCTCCCTGTTCCAGTCAATGCCGGATGCTTGGGGTATCGATCAACTCTTCCCGGTGCTGCCGCTGGAAGGTTTGAATCACGCGCCGGAACGTCGTGCGGTATTACTGGATATCACCTGCGATTCCGACGGCGCTATCGATCACTATGTGGATGGCGATGGTATTGCGACCACCATGCCGATGCCGGAGTACGACCCGGAAAACCCGCCGATGCTGGGCTTCTTTATGGTTGGCGCGTACCAGGAAATTCTCGGCAACATGCATAACCTGTTTGGCGATACCGAAGCGGTGGACGTCTTTGTCTTCCCTGACGGCAGCGTGGAAGTTGAACTGTCGGATGAAGGCGATACCGTGGCCGATATGCTGCAATATGTGCAGCTCGATCCGAAAACTTTGCTGATTCAGTTCCGCGATCAGGTGAAACAGACCGATCTGGACGATGCGCTGCAACAGCAGTTCCTCGAAGAGTTTGAAGCAGGGCTGTACGGGTATACCTACCTCGAAGACGAGTAATCAGGACTCACCTTTAACTGACCGGTTTAATCATCTAAATCGGTCAGTTTTTTATTTATAGCGTCCTGGAAAGCATGAAGCGCCTGTTCGGCTTATGGATAGTGTGGAGAAGGATGTGACCGACGCGCGTAACTCGTAGCCCCGGTAAGCGCAGCGCCACCGGGGATGTTATATGTCAAATTACTTAATACCGTCCGCCGCCAGGCGATCGCGGATATGTTGCGCACGTTCAGCCGAGGCCGGGTGATCGTCAAACATAGAACTCTGGCGACCCTCTTCGAGTTTTGCTAATTTTTCGAAGCTGGTGGCCAGCCCAATCGGGCTAATTCCACGTTTGCGCAACAGATCATAGGAATAATCGTCCGCTTCGGACTCCTGACGCTGTGAGAACTGCGAATTCACCAGTTTCTCGCCCAGGTCACCCAACTGAGATTGCGATAAATTGCCTACGACGCCGCCCGCCGATGCGGCCGCGGCACGCACGGCATTGGTGCCAAGCGCCACCTGCATGCCTTTCTTCACGTGACCAAGTGCAACGTGGCCCATTTCATGGCCAATTACCGCCTCGACCTCGTTGTCATTCATCATATCCATCAGACCGCTATAAACACGGATACAGCCATTCGCCATGGCAAAGGCGTTAACATCTTTTGCTACGTAAACCTTGTAGTTCACCGGCTGGCCGTTGATATTATCGCCCAGCGCGGCGGCAATCTTACTAAGTCTCTGATTATACTGACTGCCCGCAGGGGCTATCGTTGCTTTACTGTCCATCTGCTTACAGGCTTCGTCACTCAGGCTTTTAACCTGAGCGTCGCTCAATGTGTAGGCCTGAAAAGCTTCTGCACCGGAGGTCATAAAACCGTTGGAGTCCATATTCTGGCAACCTGCCAACAGGGTCGCTGTTGTCAGAGCAAGCAAAGCCGGGCGAATTTTCATCTCTTATCTTCCACGCAGGTTAATTCATAATTCTGATAATGCGCCGCGCACAAACGAGCCGGTGCAGTTGCACAAGTATAAAGAATAGAAGGATTACGGGGCGAGTCCATTGCGCAACGACCATGCACCTTCCAGAGATTTCTTAATCCTCAAAAGGATGCTCCATGTACATGACTTGCCGCTTGGGTTACATTGTTGGCACTTTTTTCCGGCGTAGCCCATAACGCGCTGTAGTCAAGTCGTTCCGGGCATGGCCTTTAACAGTCCGATCTGGAGTCAAAATGTCCTCACGTAAAGAGCTTGCCAATGCCATTCGTGCGCTGAGCATGGACGCGGTACAGAAAGCCAAATCCGGTCACCCGGGTGCCCCGATGGGTATGGCTGACATCGCCGAAGTCCTGTGGCGTGATTTCCTGAACCATAACCCGCAGAACCCGGCATGGGCTGACCGCGACCGTTTCGTGCTGTCCAACGGCCACGGTTCAATGCTGATTTACAGCCTGCTGCACCTCACCGGTTACGACCTGCCGATTTACGAGCTGAAAAACTTCCGTCAGCTGCATTCAAAAACCCCGGGTCACCCGGAAGTGGGTTACACCGCAGGTGTGGAAACCACCACCGGCCCGCTGGGTCAGGGCATTGCCAACGCTGTGGGCATGGCGATTGCGGAGAAAACCCTGGCGGCGCAGTTTAACCGTCCGGGCCATGACATTGTTGACCACTTCACTTACGCGTTCATGGGCGACGGCTGCATGATGGAAGGTATCTCTCACGAGGTATGCTCCCTGGCCGGTACCCTGAAACTGGGCAAACTGGTTGCGTTCTACGACGACAACGGTATCTCCATTGACGGCCACGTTGAAGGCTGGTTTACCGATGATACCGCCGCACGCTTTGAAGCCTATGGCTGGCACGTAGTACGTGGTGTTGACGGTCATAACGCTGACTCCATCAAACGTGCAGTAGAAGAAGCGCGTGCAGTCACCGACAAACCGTCCCTGCTGATGTGCAAAACCATCATCGGCTTCGGTTCGCCGAACAAACAGGGTACTCACGACTCCCACGGCGCGCCGCTGGGCGACGCGGAAATCGCACTGACCCGCGAAGCGCTGGGCTGGAAACACCCGGCATTTGAAATCCCGTCTGAAATCTATGCCCAGTGGGATGCAAAAGAAGCAGGTCAGGCGAAAGAATCCGCCTGGAACGAGAAGTTCGCAGCCTACGCCAAAGCCTTCCCGCAGGAAGCCGCAGAGTTCACCCGCCGTATGAGCGGTGAGCTGCCGTCTGATTTCGACGCAAAAGCCAACGAATTCATCGCGAAGCTGCAGGCGAACCCGTCCAAAATCGCCAGCCGTAAAGCGTCCCAGAATGCGATTGAAGCCTTCGGCCCGCTGCTGCCTGAGTTCCTCGGCGGCTCCGCAGATCTCGCGCCTTCTAACCTGACCATCTGGTCTGGCTCTAAAGCGATTAACGAAGATACTGCCGGTAACTACATCCACTACGGCGTGCGCGAGTTCGGTATGACCGCTATCGCTAACGGTATCTCCCTGCACGGCGGTTTCCTGCCGTACACCTCCACCTTCCTGATGTTTGTGGAATATGCCCGTAACGCGGTGCGTATGGCGGCCCTGATGAAACAGCGCCAGGTGATGGTCTACACCCACGACTCTATCGGTCTGGGCGAAGATGGCCCGACTCACCAGCCGGTTGAGCAGGTGGCAAGCCTTCGCGTAACCCCGAACATGAGCACATGGCGTCCGTGTGACCAGGTAGAATCTGCGGTGGCATGGAAATACGGCGTTGAGCGTGCTGATGGCCCGACCGCGCTGATTCTGTCCCGTCAGAACCTGGCGCAGCAGGAGCGTACCGCTGAGCAACTGGCAAACGTGGCCCGTGGTGGTTACGTGCTGAAAGATTGCGCTGGTCAGCCAGAGCTTATCTTCATCGCCACCGGTTCTGAGGTTGAACTGGCGGTTGCCGCATGGGAAAAACTGACTGCCGAAGGCGTGAAGGCGCGCGTGGTTTCCATGCCGTCCACCGACGCGTTCGACAAACAGGATGCGGCCTACCGTGAATCCGTACTGCCGAAAGCGGTTTCTGCACGCGTGGCAATTGAAGCGGGTATCGCTGACTACTGGTTCAAATATGTGGGCCTGAACGGCGCTATCGTCGG